>OGYF01000222.1_pt1 | contig 64391 bp, 57 predicted proteins | sample 1576451 | NCBI WGS metagenome assembly OGYF01 (sample SAMEA3541505, study PRJEB24748) | human gut metagenome | biome: human gut; feature: human-associated habitat; material: faeces | place: China | collected 2012
TAATTATTGCTTTTTTTCCTTCTAAAATAGCCATAATTATGCTTTTCTCCTTTCTTGTAGTGTCAAACAAGTTTGAATCTATGATCGAGAAATCATCTAAGATTAGATGTATTTCTTAATCATCGCCTCAATGCTTTCCTCAGTACAGTCTTCCTTAACCAGCTCTTCTACTTTTTCACCATCTTTGTAGATCGCCATAACCGGAAGTCCAAGAACTTTCTGCGCGATCGCAAGACGACGTGCTTTGGTAGTATTCAGGGATGTAAATTTCAGCTTATCCCCATAGGTTTCAGCGAATTCATGTACCTTTGGCATCAGAGCCTGGCATGGTACGCATCCGTCTCCGTAGAAATCCACGAACACATAGCCGTCTGCTTTTAATACTTCTTCTTCAAAATTTGTCTTGTCCAGATCTAACATGGGACTCATCCTCCTTTTTATTGAATCATAATACATTGCTTCTCTGATAGCAATGGTCTCTTTCATTCTTGTACGCTTCGCCCAAGCGCAGGCGCTGCGAAAGTACCTTGCGCACAGCTGCACTCAAGAGCTGCTGCTCTGCTTTCGCAGCGCGCTCTTTCGTTCATTGGGCTGGTCGCCCAATGCCGCTTGTCAAAAGCTGACCTCCTTACGTGCAAGCACGACGGCTGCCAGCTTTCGCCAATCTTCGCTGTGCTTGTCAGGTTTTAGAAATAGTCGGACAGGCTTCTTTCTACCTGTACGGCCGCGATCGCTCCGTCTGCCGCCGCGGTCACCACCTGACGCAGGCTCTTTACACGTACGTCTCCGGCAGCGTATACGCCCGGAATATTGGTATGCATATCATCGTCTGTCTTGATGTATCCTCTCTCATCCATATCGATGATACCTTCAAACGGTTTGCTGTTTGGAATTGTTCCGATGAAACCGAATACCCCGAACATACCGTCCTCTTCGTCCGCTTCTACCGTTGTGATCTCGCCGGTCTTCACGTTTTTCACTTTCATCCACTGAAGGATATCGTCTCCGCCGACTTCTTCTACAACAGAGTCCCACATAAAGTTGAGCTTCGGATTCTTGAACGCTTTCTCCTGGATGGATTTGGCCGCTCTCAGCTCGTTTCTTCTGTGGATGATCGTAACTTTTCTCGCGAATTTCGTCAAGTACATTGCTTCTTCTACCGCGGAGTCTCCGCCGCCGACTACATATACTTCAAAGTCTTCGAAGAAGTTTGCATCGCAGGTCGCGCAGTAGGATACGCCTTTCCCAAGGAATTCTGCTTCTCCCTTACATCCGATCGGTCTTGCGTGAGCCCCTGTAGCGATGATCACGTTTTTCGCCTGATACTCTGCTTTCTCGCTCTTTAAGATTTTTACGTCTCCTTCAAGTACCACTTCCTTGATCGTGTCAGACACACGCTCAGCTCCAAATTTTTCAGCTTGAGCTGTCATTCTGGCGATCAGGGATGGGCCTGATTCGCCTTCTACGATCTGTCCCGGATAGTTCTCGATCTCGTCTGTGATCGCGATCTGTCCGCCGTCCTGTCCTTTTTCAATGATCAGAACAGAGAGACGGCTTCTGCCCGCGTACAGTCCTGCCGCTAAACCGGCAGGACCTGCACCCAGGACGATAACATCATAAATCTTGCTCATTTTCTGTCTCGTCTCCTTTTTCCCTTGAGTTACATTATTGCCAAGGCCCCTTGCTTGGGCCGTTGGAAGCATTAATCAAAAATTGTCTGTCCATCTACCTCTGTAGTAAGAGCTTCCAGCGCCTTTTCTACAATATGACGACGGAGCGCTTTTTCCTCGTCCTTATCCAACGCTGGATTTCCAAGAGGATGCGGGATCGCGATCGCCGGTACGATCCTGTTGGCTCCAACAGTCATAGAGATTGGCGTTACCGTACAAATGTGTACTACCGGAATACCAGCTCTTTCGATTTCTTTTACCATCGTTGCGCCGCAACGAGTACAGGTACCTCAGGTAGAGGTAAGGATGACAGCATCCACTCCGTCTGCCAGAAGCTTCTTAGAAAATTCTGCCGCAAACGCTTTCGCGGAAGCAACCGCTGTACCGTTTCCTGTAGTGGTGTAGAACAGATGATGTAATTCTCCGATCACACCTTCTTTCTCCATATCTCTCAATACGTCCACCGGAAGCACACGGTCAGCGTCTTCATTTGCGTATACCGGATCGTATCCGCCGTGAGCGGTCTCGTAAGTCTCTTCTGTCAGATCCATCACGCCGGCGATGTCATATTCTCCATAGTGGGAAGCGCTGGAGCTTTCGATGTGATCCGGATTTCCCTTTGGAACAATACCGCCGGAAGTCACCAGAGCGATCTTGGCATGAGCCAGATCCTTGACTGCCGGATTCGGAGCCACTCTGTCAAAATCAGGCATTGGATATTCTGTGGTAAACGGCTTGTCTGCCAGTTTCGCCAGAAGCATCTGTACCGCACGTTTGGAACCTCTTTCCTTCTCAAAGAAGTTGACACGGATCCCGTTTGGAATATAGCCCTCTTCACAGGAAGCGCCGATCGGCTCTCCTCTTCCTACTTTCACAGCCAGAGGCGCCAGCTTCTTTACCGCGTCTCTCATGCCGGCCGCGCTGTTCTTTGTAGATACGATATATACCTTATCTTTGAACATATCCGCGCCCGGATTCTCTACATACATTCCGGTCACTGCCGGGATACCCAGTTCTTCCTGTACGGCAGCCGCGATGGTTCCGCAGGCAACACCGTAACGTCCGGCATTGAAAGCAGGTCCTGCTACAAACACGTCAGGGTTCTGCTCTTTTACCATCTTTAAGATCTCCGCCTTAGCGGTATCCAGATTTTCATTGAAATAAGAGTCTCCGCAGATGATCGTAGCGATGATCTCCGCGTCATCTTTAAAATTCTGTGTCAGCGCCATACCCGGTCCTACTACCTCGCCTACGCGAAGCTCTACCGGATAATCTGCTTTTTCTTCTCCACCAATCTGTGCGAAAAACTGATTGATGTAATGAACTACTTTTAATTTAGCCATTTGCTTATCCTCCCTTCCTATCTTGCGCTCAGCTTATTGAAACCGGTTTCGTTGGTCGCTCCTGTCAGCACCTGAAGCTCTACTTCCAAAGATCCGTCCTCGCGGAGCGTCTCTTCGCTGGCGCCAGCGATCTTGTTCACATAGTCCAGAGTTCCAATTACTTTGTCAAGTTTCGGCAGGATGATCACCTGGTTTGCGTTGCCGCCGGTTACAACCGCGTCCGCAGCCGCGTCCGCATCTGCCAGAGACTGAGATTTTCCATCTCTTCCGGCATACTCATCGGTAATGATAACAGTTTTCACGCCTTCCGCCTCGATCTTCTTACAGTTCATGATCAGGTCAGTATCCGGATTTCCGAAACCTTCCTGAGAAACGATCACGCCGTCCAGATCCAGCATCTTGCACAGCTTTGCGGTCCAGTCGGAAGAACGCTGTTTGTCTGCCAGATATACGTTCTCATTTGTAATGATCTGACATACAAAGTTGATCGTCTTTCCGTGTTCTTCGAACAGGTCGTGCACAACCGGATTGTTCAGATGTACATAAGTTGGGTTCTTATCGCAGGCGGAAACACAGTTTCCGGAAACGATCGCGCCATCCATGATCTCTGTTGGGCTAAGAATCGTTGGAACGATCTTCTTCGCGTCCACACCGTATACATAAGTGTCATGCAGAAGTCCCTGGCTCTGGAGCATCTGTACGTAAGCTACTCTCGGAAGATCTGGATATTTCTCAAAACCTTCTTTGATCGTGCAGGTCTCATATACCTTTGTCTCGTCCGGGGTAAGATCTCTTGCCAGCTCCCCGATATAAGTAGCTACACGGAATCCCGCGAATCTTACAGCCTTCTCATAATCATGCTGTTTGATATCCTCTACCGGCTCACATACCATAACCAGATTCAGAGTCTTGGAGAACGGCGTATAGTCTGCTCCAGGACCTGTCATATCGATGATTCCTTCCTGGAATCCAACGATCTTTCCAGCTGTCACAACAGCCATTCCTTTCAGCGCGTAGGTTTTGCCCTCTCCTACAGTATCTACCTTCGCGATCACGCCTGGGAAGATTCCCCCTCTTCCCTCAACCTTTACACGTGGTTCAATGACATCTTTTACTGGAGTGATCCTTACGGACTCTCCTGGCTTCGCAATATCAAATGATACGCTCTTGATCTTTTCATCCTCAAGAGCAACGGCTTTTACAGCCTCTTCAGATACATAAAGGATTCCGTCTTCGATCTTAGATTCTGACGCAAATTGAATATCCTTGATGTAAATGTGTCCCATTTCTAATCTCACTTTTGGTTCCCTCCTTCAAAAAAATTGATATTATTGTTTAAGCATCTCGCTTCTACAACCAGTTTTATCAGGCATCTGCCGATGCGATCCCACTTTCCAGCAAAGTCCAGTCGATCAATTGAAAATCTTTCCGCACCTTTTCTCCATACCGATCCGATTTAAACTCGAATTTTCCGCAGGCTGCGACCGCATTCTCAATGATCTCCAAAGACCTTAAGTCAACCGCCCCCTTTTCTTCTGATATCATTACAGATTTATATGGTGTTTCATTAGGCTTTACACTTCCTGAAAGAGGATGTGATAAAAGCAAATGACCTTCATGGACTCTATCCCGGACTTCCTTTAAAAGTCCCTCATAGGAAGCTTCACAGTAGACAATCTTGTGGGTGTCTCCAAGTTTTTCAAGGACCAGCGGATTGTTTGTCAAGATCAGATATTCTTCTTTCTTCATTTCTCTTCCGCCTCTTTCTTTCGCTTGTCTTCTTTATAGTAAGAAAAAAGGACGATTTAAACACGTCATGTGTGTAAGTCGTCCTTTTCTGTCTTTTGCCCTGATAATATCATGTTTAGTTAAAAGTCTTATCATACAGCACAAGATTCAGAATGCGGTCCATTCTCCAATCCTTTTGCCTGAAAGTTTCGCCTTCCCGTTCTTACATAACAGGACAGGTTTGCCTCTTCGGCGGCTGCGCTCAGATCAGCTCTCTCTTGAAGAATATCGTCCCACGATTTAATTTTTATAGACAGATTAAATAAGTTTCTCTTTTCTTCTATAATAATAACTGATTGTTAAATGATTTGCAACCGCTTAATCAAATTAAACTGAATTTATGATTTCTGCACAATTTTTATTTTTAGTTTTGTGCAGTTTTACTACTTGTTCTAAACATTGATTTCCGCTTTTACACCCAGGATTTCTTTGTTCTTCTCTAGCAGCGGGTTCACCACATTATTCAGATATGCCTCCACCTGTACCGCTGATCTCCCAGTGTATTTTGCCGGATCCATGGTTGCCTTCAGCGTCTCTTCCGACAGGTTAAACGCCGGATCCTGGGCGATCAGTTCCAGAAGATTATTGTCTAATCCTTTTTCTTTGACATTTCTGCCCGCCTCCATGGAAAGCTCCCGAATGCGTTCATGAAGTTCCTGCCGGTCTCCGCCAGCCTTTACCGCGTCCATCATGATATTCTCCGTTGCCATAAAGGGCAGTTCCGCCATCAGGTGTTTCTCGATCACCTTCGGGTATACCACCAGCCCGTCCACCACATTCAGGCACAGATCCAGGATTCCATCGACAGCAAGAAATCCTTCCGGCACGCTTAACCGTTTATTAGCCGAATCGTCCAAGGTCCGCTCAAACCACTGGGTCGCCGACGTGATCGCGGGATTCAGCGCATCGATCATCACATAACGGGAAAGGGAGGCGATCCGCTCACTGCGCATCGGGTTCCTTTTATAGGCCATGGCGGAAGATCCGATCTGGGTCTTCTCAAATGGTTCCTCTACTTCTTTTAAATGCTGCAGAAGCCGGATATCATTGGACATCTTATGGGCGCTGGAGGCAATCCCAGCAAGCACGTTCAGCACTCTAGTGTCTACCTTTCTGGAATAGGTCTGGCCAGACACAGGGTAACAAGCCTCGAATCCCATCTTCTCCGCGATCATGGGATCGATCTTGTCGATCGTCTCCTGGTCTCCCTCAAACAGTTCCAGGAAACTGGCCTGGGTTCCAGTGGTCCCCTTTGAGCCAAGGAGCTTCAGACTGCCTTTTACATAATCCAGATCTTCAAGGTCCATCAGGAATTCCTGCAGCCACAGGGTCGCCCGCTTCCCTACTGTAGTAGGCTGAGCCGGCTGAAAATGGGTAAATGCCAAGGTTGGCTGATCTTTATAAGCATCCGCGAACTTTGCCAGTTCAGCGATCACATTGACCAGTTTCCTGCGCACCAGTTCCAATGCTTCTGACATCAGGATAATGTCTGTATTGTCTCCCACATAGCAGGAAGTGGCTCCAAGATGGATGATGCCTTTGGCTTTCGGGCACTGCTGTCCATAAGCGTAAACGTGGGACATAACATCGTGGCGCACCAGTTTCTCCCTCTCTTTGGCCACATCATAATTAATATCATCCGCATGTTCCTTTAATTCCGCGATCTGCTCTTCCGTGATCGGCAGTCCTAGTTCCTTTTCCGTCTCCGCCAGAGCGATCCACAGCCTTCTCCAGGTGCGGAACTTCTTATCCGGAGAGAAAATGTACTGCATCTCTTTGCTTGCGTACCGCTCGGAAAGAGGACTTTGATATCTGTCATTGCTCATCTTTGTTTCTCCTTTTTCTCACAACCATACCATAGTATTGGGGGCAAAAAAGCTTTTTGCCCCCTTGTATCTTTCATTCTATCAGATATTTTTCATTTCCGCTACCCATTTGTAAAACGGGAAAGGAATTGTCTGGTTCTCTCTTCTCTTGGATGTTCCAGTACCTCTTCCGGTGTTCCCTGTTCCATGATCCGCCCTTCATCCATGAAAAGCACCTGGCTGGAAACATCCCTGGCAAACGCCATCTCATGAGTAACTATGATCATGGTAGTCTCCTGATCCGCCAAACTTCGGATTACTTTCAGCACTTCTCCTGTCAACTCCGGATCAAGCGCAGAGGTAGGCTCGTCAAAGCACAGGATATCCGGTTTCAGCGCAAGAGCGCGGGCGATCGCCACTCGCTGGCACTGGCCTCCCGACAGCTGATGGGGATAATTATCCATCCGGTCCTGCAGACCCATTTTGGCAAGGAGCTCTTTTGCCTCTTCCCTGATCTGCTCATGGATCTCTTTCTTATGCTCTTTATATCCCGGCTGTTCTTTAGCCAAAAGTTCCTTGGCCAGCATTACATTTCCCAAAGCCGTATACTGCGGGAACAGATTGAAAGACTGGAATACCAGCCCAAAATGAAGCCGTTTCTTACGTACCGCTTCCTCCTGTGTAGTCACAGGATCTGCCGCGTCAAACAAAGTCTCCCCGTTCACCCGGATCACGCCGCCATCCGGTCGTTCCAGGAAATTCAGACAGCGCAGGAGAGTGGTCTTTCCGCTTCCGGAAGATCCGATGATGGACAGCACCTGTCCTTTCTCCAGAGAAAAGCTGATATCCTCCAGCACCTTTGTCCGGTCAAAACTTTTATTCAAATGCTCTACTTCCAATATTGCCATCAATTCCACCTCCTATCTGAAATAATCCAGTTTCTTCTCCAGTCGTCCCAGGAGCACCGTAAGGATCCCATTGAAGACAAGATAATAAACAGCGGTGAAAAACAATGGCCAGATCACGCCCGCGATTCCCTGGGAACCTTTCAGGAATGACTGTCCCGCCCAGATGATCTCCTGCAGGGCGATGATCCTGGCAAGTGAAGTGTCTTTGACCAGTGTAATGATCTCATTGGACATTGGAGGCACGATCCGCTTGATCATCTGCAGCAGCGTAACCTTAAAGAAGATCTGGCTTTTGGTCATGCCAAGCACCAGACCGGCTTCCTCCTGTCCGTGGGGCACTCCTTGGATACCGCCTCGGTAAATCTCTGAAAAATAGCAGGAATAATTAAAAATAAAGGCAACTGATGCCGCCATAAACCGGCCTGTCTCTCCTCCTCCCCAGATTGGATTGTTAAGCACCAGTCCAGGAAAGAAATAGATAATCAGCAATTGGATCATCAGAGGAGTCCCTCTGATGATCCATACAATAATCCTTGTGAGATATCGCAGCGGCCGGAAACGCGACATAGATCCAAATGAAATTACCAGTCCAAGCGGAATCGCTCCCAGAAGAGTTACAAAAAACAATTTCAGCGTCTGAACGAATCCTACATTCAGAGACTGGATCACGATTGGAAATTGTTCTAATATCTGTTCCATGTTACAGCTCCATCTTCTTTGTATCTTTTTCTAAAATAGCAGCCTTGATTTACTGCTCAACCAGGGCCGCCTGTACGCCGTAGGTCTCCGCGCACTCCTGCATGGTCCCGTCTTCGTAGCATTGAGCGAAAAAGCTATTCAGTTCTTCCGCCAGATCCGAACCCTTACGGAATCCAACGCCATACTCTTCCGTGTTCAGGCTTACCGTATAGGTCAGGTCCGCGTAGCTGGTTCCCTCTCCGATCATGGCTGCCGCCATCAAAGAATCGATCACAGCCGCGTCAGAAGTCCCCGCCGCAACTTCCATCAGAGCATCCGCCTGGGCGGTCACCGCTGTGTAATTAAGGCCGCGGGCGCTTACTTCCGCTTCTCCCGCGCTTCCCGCCTCAACAGCAAAGTTCAAGTCCGCAAGACTTTCTTCGTCCTGGTACTGATCTGCCACATCATTAGGAACCACTACGACTTGCGCGTTGTTGAGATAAGCGTCTGTACATTCCATGGCGCTGGTCACTTCATCGGTCAGGGTCATACCATTCCAAACACAGTCAATGGTCTGTCCTTCCAATTCCAGGATCTTATTGTCCCAGTCAATCTCCACAAATTCCACGTCTACGCCCAGACTATCCGCGAAGGCCTTCGCCATATCCGCGTCAAACCCGATCCAATCTCCATTTTCATCCTGATAATCCATAGGCTCAAAATTCGTGATCCCTACTACAAGGGTTCCTTTATCCTGTACGTAAGCTTTGTCGCTGCCGTCAGAGGAGCTGTCTCCCCCGCTCTCGCCAGAATCTCCGGAGCCGCAGCCGGCAAGCATGCCAACCATCATAACAGCCGTAAGCAGTAACGCAAGCGTCTTTTTCATAATCGTTTCCTCCTTGATCTCCTTCATACTTCACGATCTATGTACTGCATTGTTGTAACAATTCATCAATTGATTACTTTACCATGCTAAATCGCTCTGTTATCGTATCACATCCCCTGATCCTTGTCAATCCTGCGATACTCTTTTTTCCAGATTTCAAGCTGTTCACCTGGGATTTCAGGATCCGTATCCCTATGGATCCTGCGAAGCTCTTCTTTCAGTTTCTTATCTACACTAAGATAAACTGGATTCCCGGAAAGCAGCTTCATGTATTCCTCCTGGGGGTACGCTTTGGAATAACTATAGAGATAGGCCTTTATCATATCCCGATCTTCACAGAGGCTGCATGCCTCCCGGTACGCGCTGGCCGCCTCCTCATAAAGGAACAGACGTCCATAAGCTGTCCCCAGACTCGCGTATACCCTGCCGTAGAAAAGCTTATCTACAGACTCATCCCGCTTTTCTCCCACAATAGACTGGTAGATCAGCACGGCAGCGGAATATTCTCCCCGCTCCAGAAGACTGTCCGCTTTATATTTCAGTTTTTCCACATCTTTCTGGCTGTGCAGCCGCTCCAGGATCCCTTGGACTTTATTGATCTCTGACGCGGCGTAGATCACAGACTCCTGAAGGATCGTAAGGATAAACTCTTCTTCCGAGCAATCCTTGGCCAGTTCATCCTGAAGCTTCTCCGCAAGGAGAGGCATCTCAAGCTCTGTCCTGATCCATTCACACAACTGCCGGTTCATGATCGTTTGGTCGATCAGATATAGATTGTTGCAGATATAATAGCATAATTCTTCAATCGTATAGACCCGGATGTGGAGTCTTGTGATCTCATAGGGCTGCACGGCCCGTTTGTTATGACATAGAATTAAACTGCCCATGGATTCCTCCTAAGTGTATGGTTTTCTCCGTCTGAAAACCAGACGAAGGGAAAAATTCTCCAAATCCAATATCCCTAAATGTCATGCGGCAGGTCCTCTCATCCAGGAATAAAAGCTCGATCCGAAGCCGCAAAGAGTAATCCTTCCGTTCCGGCAGCCCTTCCAGGGAGACGGTTTCCACTTTCAGTTCATCCCCTGCCAGCGTCTCCACATGGATCTCAATATCCGACGCGTCTTCCAGGATCACTTCCCATTGTCCATCCGCTTCATACCAGTGGGTGCCCCATGCGACCACCGGATACCATCCTTCTTTTCCTCCCACCCGCATCCGCAGAGTGATCTGCTCTGTCATCTTCGTCTCATCCAGATACACCGGGCCATCATCGTATTCCAGACATCTGCGCATCGATGTATAACAGGCTCCCCGGCTGTATAAGTTATCTCCCACGAAAGCCCGTCTTCCGTTACAGAGCACCTTTAAAGAGGCCGGATACCAGTTGTTCTCAAATCCTTCCCCCGTCAGATAGACTGAAGAAACCACCTTTTTATCAAACACATTCTGGACAAAGGATTTAAAGCTCTCATCCGCGTCTTTGGCTTTCTCCGCGTTCAAAACCGGATAGATCGCCTCCAGCTCCTTCATATGGGCGCTGGCCACCTCATCCACCGTGACAAACAATTCTCCCCCTTTGGCTCCCACTGTATTCAGCCTGCGCAGCATATACGCGTTGATCCTTTGGCCGTCACAGAAAAACAGGGCAGACTCATACTGCCACAGCTCTTTTGGCTGGTAAAACATATACTGGCAGAAGCTTTCTTTGTAATCCTGTACACAGATTCGCTCTTTCGGGATTCCAAGATGATTTCCGATGCCTTTGAGCAGTTTCGACATATCTACATTGGTCTCCGGGACGGAAAAAGTAAGATATTTGATCTCATCAAATGATTCCAGAGTAAGCTGGATAAATTTGGCCAACAGCCAAACCCCGTCATACACTTTTCCTCCAACCCTGGCCTTTTCCCGTTTCACTGCCTTTTGATACAGATCAGTGACCGTACAGTCGCCGCCGGCGATCGCCAGTCTTTTCGCTTCTCTTCCGTAGACCCACCGGTCCTTGAAGTATCCCAGCACAAGCGGAAGCTGACTGACGCCCGCGGCCAGTTCCAATGTCTGCGGCTCATCTTTCGCCGTATCATAATAACTGATCTGGCAGGTTTTCTCATTTAAATCATATCCAAGGATACCGCCCTTTTTCATATACTTACTCCCCTTTTTGATTAATACCTCTTGAAGATCTGCCGCGCCGCCTTCTCTTCTTCTTTAAATCCGATCATTGCCCGCTTCTTCCGGGCCGGCGGCATCTTGATCATTGCGTTGAGTTTACTGTATTTACCGCTCTTTTTCCGGGCTGGCGGCCCTATTTTCTTTGTCTTTGTCGTGTATGTCTTTCTCCCCTGCTTCTCCTGGAAATAATAACTGAGCACCTCGTCTCTATATAAAATAAACTGCTTTACATACAGATTGTCATACACTGGTACCAGCATTTCCTCATGAAATCCCAGCTCTTCCCGCTCTCCGCTGCGGATCTTGTAAAACAAGGCAACCCGGCTTCCCGGCCTGGCCTGATAAGAAAGCATCACCTTATCATAGAGCTGTACTTCCCGCAGCCAGCCTTCCGGATACTTTAAGTATTCTGGGAAGATCAATTGTTTTTCACACATCTCCCGCAGTGTCTGATGGAGGACATTCTCAATCTCAGCCGGATAATCCTGGGCAGAATAATATTTCAGCAGGGCTGCCTTGCAGATATCCGGCAAATCTTCTTTCTTCTCACATTCATTGGCTATGATCTCAAAGATGCAGGAATCTACCGTCCTGCCGCGTACCACATATTCTTTTGCGGCAAACGCAAGATACGCCTGCCTCACACGGAAGTACACATTATTCGACAGATAATAGTCTTCAAAGATCTTCTCCTCTTCAAACATATCCTCTGTAAAGACCATCTGGGTAATGATCCGTTCTCCCAGCTTATGGGAGGCGATCCCGTATTCCCGCAGCGCTTTCCACAGCCGCTTCATATCCGCCGTGGCGCCGCAGTAACAGTCCGACAGATACATCAGCGTCGTCTTATCATACTGACCTCTGCGGAACAGTTCAATACACAGGTACGTGAGAAATTCGTCCTCCTGGTAATTTTCTTCCCGGATCCTTCTGCTGCACAGCCGTAAGACTTCCCGCTCATCGAAGACATTTAAACCCTTTAGCTGAATATTCTCAAAAGTTACTTCTTCTCTGGGATCCGCTTCCTTCCATTTGCCCACTGCCGCCCCGTATTTCCTGCACACTTCCACGAAATGCGGCTCATAGAAGAGCCGTTTTGTCTCATAGGGGATCGAATCCGTATAATATCTTCCCTCCTGGGATTCCCAGATGATCCGAGATTCTTTATCATAAAGGAAGACGATAGTCTGCCCCTCTTCCGCGTTATAAGGCACTCTTTGCTTGACTGTTCCATCTTTTTCGATCACCAGGACGCAGTTCATGCCCGGTACTTTAGTCGTGATCGCATAGGCAAAACAGATGTCCCTCATAGCCTCCATCCGTTCCGCGTCCATATCCTCTTCCTTGCAGAACCATTTGTACAATGTCCGCAGATGTTCTGTGATATGGCGTTTCAAAAGCTGCTCCCAGGTGAAACTGACCATCTGTTCCCGATACGCAAGATACAGGTCCTCGCCTCCAACTTCATAAGTCAAAAGATTGGCGTAAAGGAAAGCTTCCTTCTTATAATCCAGAGAATTCCCATGGGAAAAATACAGGAAAATAGCCTTGGGAAGCGGCCCTTTCTGTTTCTCCGTATCTAGGGTGATCATGTAATATTCGTATAATTCCGCAATCTTGAGTTCCTCTTCCACCGCCCGCTGATACCATTCAAAATACCGCTTTTCCGTTTTATTCCCTTTGATCAGCAGCGTACAGATCGTATTGAGGATCATGGTCTCATTGTACATCTTATAAAGCCGCTCCAGAATCCGGAACAAGGGTTCGCTGTAGTGCTTCTGCTGACTGGCAAAATTGGCGATATAAAGAGCCAATTCTTTGGTCATCAGCCGGTATTTCGTGGCGAAATTCAGCACCTGTATCTCAAATTTCCCAAGTTTTTTAAGCAGAGTAGGCTTTTCTTGATAACAGAGATAAGATTCCAGATAAAACAGAACCTGGCAGGTTCCAAACTCAAACTGCTGTTCCAGCACTTCCAGCCTTTTATAAGGATTGCGATAATGAGAATCCAGTTCCAGGATCATCCGCAAAAGCTCCCAGGAATCCTGGCGGCGCATGTAAGCTTTGCCGATCTCGTCCAGCACCCGCTCCGTATAACTTGACACTCCGCGGACTAGTGCTGTCAGATAGAGATAATAGCAGTTGGTCAGCGGATCTTTTCCGATGGCAAACCGGTTATAATTATAATTCTCCAGAATCCATTTCGCTTCTTCTTTCTTCTCTCCCACCAGGTAGATATTTGCCAAAAGAAGCTGATACATCTCATTTTGGGGATCCATCCTGCGAAGTTCTGTCGCCTTTTCGATGGCGCTTTCCACCCAGGAGGACCGTTCGATCCTTCCCGCCGTATATCCCACATATTCCTTGAGGATCTGGGCCATCAAAAGCTCCGGCACGTGATGGTCCTCATGATATTCCTGGTTTTCCATCACTTCCACCTCATAGACCAGCGTCTCATAGGGCGTGACAAAACGGACCGCCCCATAATTACGGCCGCCGTGCAGGTATTCCGGACGGATCAGGTACTCCATCTCATATCCGTTGCCCACAAAATCCTCCGTACTGATCTCTGTCCGGGTCACCTTCAGGAAATCCCCCTCTGTTACGATCCGGATGGGCATATATCCCCAGGTATTCTTCATCAGGGAGATTACTCCCTTGGTCGATTCGTGCACATCCTCGTAGAGCATCCCCTCTCCAGGAAGAGTCAGGAAAATACATTCCTTCTGCTTGATCCCTACCAGGAATTCTTCCAGCGCCTGATCTCCCAGGGACCATTTCCGCATATTGTCATACAAGTAGAAAATACGCTCGTTTTCATATTTTAAAATCTCATAGAATTCTGTGGACCGGAAGAGTCTTCCCGCCTCCGAGAAATCTTTGATCGCCAGTTTCCGAAAATCATCGGTGCTCTGTACCTTTCCATAGGTGGTCATCACGTATGGACGTTCGATGATGGCTGTAAACGCCAGTTCAAACTCCCCGCCGGTACATACTACGGTAAACGTCCCCTTCTCCACATGTCCGGGACGAAGGCCTGTTCCGTCATAGGTAAATTCCAGCCGTATCTGCCGTCCCTCAAAGCCCTGTTCTCTAAAATGGACACGAAAAGAAGACGGGTATACTAGTCCCCGTATCACACTGTCATTATTACTTTTTATCCCCAAACTGCCCCTGTATACTTCCCCTTCTCCGATTATCAGGACCAGATTCGTTTCCTCAAACACAACTTCCGGCTTTTCCTGCCTGAAATCGCCTTTGGAAAATTTCTGAATCTTATTTTTCAAGTCTGACACCTGCTTCTTTCGTTGCTTTTTCAAAAAAACATATTATAATGAATTATAGCATTGAATGAACGGTCATGGCAATGCCGGAAGTACAAAATCTTCGAAATACATGATAAAGGAGACTTGTTTATGGGTAAAAAACCGGAATTTCATGGAAGCGACCTGGAAAAAATCGAAGAATACTATCACATTCCCAAGGAAGAGATCGTCTGTTTCAGCGCGAACGTCAATCCTCTTGGACTTTCTGACACAGTACGCCAGAAACTGGTCCGCAATCTGGATATCATATGCCGGTACCCGGACCGGGCTTACAAAAGTCTCCGTCAGACTATCGGCGCGTACTGCGGCGCCGACCCGGCCCATATCGTGGTCGGAAACGGCTCTACAGAACTGATTTCTCTTCTGATCTCCCAGCGGGCGCCAAGAAAGGCTCTGGTCCTTGGCCCCACTTATTCAGAATACGCAAGAGAACTTTCCTTAGTAGGCGGTTCTATGGAATACTATCATCTTCGGGAGGAAGATGATTTCATCCTGGACATTGACGACTTTCTCTCCCACATAGATACGGATGTCGATATGGTGATCTTATGCAATCCCAATAACCCCACCTCCTCCGCTATCCCCTGCCGGGATATGGAGCGGATCATCTGTGAATGTGAGAAGAAGGACGTATTCGTCATGATCGATGAGACTTATGTGGAGTTCGCTCCATCCGTCTCCCAGATCAGCGCCGTATCTCTGGTTCCCAAATATGATCACTTTATGGTCATCCGAGGCGTCTCCAAGTTCTTTGCCGCTCCGGGGCTTAGATTCGGTTATGGGATCACCAGCAACGAACGATTCCTCACAGCCCTTTTGACCCATCAGAATCCTTGGAGTTTGAACAGCATCGGCGCTTTTGCCGGCGAAGAAATGTTAAAAGACCAGACGTATATCCAGAAGACCCGGGCCCTGATCGCCAGCCAGCGGGAAGAAATGCTCCGCCGGCTGGCCGGCTCCGAAACCTATAAGACCTATCCCGCCTACGGCAACTTTATCCTGGCCCGGATCATGAAAGAAGGGGTAACCTCTTTCGACGTGTTTGAAAAAGCCATCCATCAGAAGCTGATGATCCGAGACTGTTCCTCCTTCGCGGAACTGGAAGGCGAATACATCCGGTTCTGCATCATGCTGCCGGAAGACAACGCACGCCTGATGGACTGCCTGCTGGATGTGTAGGGCCATTTGGGTACACCGCAAAACGCAATTGGGGACGTAGCCTTTTTAAACTTTACTACGTCCCCTGTTATTATTTTAACATTTTCTTTTCTCCCGCATCCTCTACCTTTTCAAGATCAATGCCACAAATGTTAAATCCTCTGTTCCATTATTCTTCATTCCATGCCCATCTCCGTCTTTGCAGAAGAACACGTCTCCCGGTTCCGCAGGAATCGCCTTTCCATTATCGTCATACATTCCTTTTCCGGACAAGATATAATACGTCTCCGTCTCCCCGTGATGCTCGTGATGCCCAAGCTCGCACCCCGGACATAATGTTACCTTGCTGAACATCTTACAATGCTCTCCCAATTCTTCCGGAGAAAGCAGCCCTTCTTTCATAATAAACCCGGCGCCGCCGTTGGCACGTTCCACCTTCACAATCTCACGTTCTCCAGCTTTTGTCATAAAAATACCTCCTATTCCTTACTCCTTTGCAGCAATTAAAATCCATCCATCGGTGGAAGATTTTCTATAAAAAACAATACATCCGCCAGCCAAAACTGTCAACCGGGTACAGGGCAAATTGCGTTTGGGTACACCGTAAAATGCAATTTGGGACGTAGTACTTTTAAACTTTACTACGTCCCCGGTTAATTAATTCACAATTTTATAATACTCTTTTGCTGTTACAGCGAACACGATTACATAAAACACTGCGAACACTGCTCCTGTCACTACTGTGCACACGGCGAATAATGGTACGTTTACCAAGTTCAGTGTGGCCAGCAGCTTTGTGATGACTTTGAACGCCACGGCAATATGAATGAATGCCGCGATCAGGGGCAGGAAGAAGACGGTAAGCACTTGGCTTCTGATGGAACGGCGCACCTCTCGTTTGCTCATTCCCACTTTCTGCATGATCTGATAGCGCTCTCGGTCGTCATATCCTTCTGAGATCTGCTTGTAATAAATGATCAGTACGGTTGCCATCAAGAACATGATCCCCAGATAAAGCCCGATAAAAAGGATTCCGCCGTACAGCAGGTAGAAACTTTCTTTGCTCAGTTCTCTGCTCTCGCATAGAGCGCCGGGAAACTGGGCGTTCATGATCTCTTCCTGCAGCTGCTGTGACATATCGGCCTTCTCCTTGTCAGAGCCTATCATATCAAACCCTGTCACATATTCTATCTTGGTGGCGTCTTCCAGGTATTCCTTCTGCATACCGCTGTGTTCCCTTACATAAGCCATCACTTCCTGTATTTCCTGAGTGTCCCTGACAATGAGGTAAATGCCGTGTACCGTCCGGGTCTGGTTCTTTGGCTCGATCTTCAGTTCTTCCGGCTCGCCTTTTACCTGATAGGTCTTATCCGCGATCTCCAGAGTTTCCTCCCCGTAGGTTCCTTCCGGGTCGTAAGCCAGCACTTCATCCTCCTCAAGGGTTGCATCCTCTCCCTCCATCTGATTATAGTCTTCCAGCGGAATCAGATAAACCTCATATATCGAAGATACTGCCAGTCCATAATCCTGGTCAGAAGCCAGATCAAACTGCTTTCCTTTCCGTACAGCCGCCGCGCTTCCCTCGTGATACGCCAGTATATTGGTCCGTTCCACTCCATATTCATCCGCCACGCTTCCGATCAATTCCTGAAGCTTTTCCTCCTGTCCGCCCGATTCCGGCGCTATCGTCACAGAGAATTCCCTGGAAAAACGGGCGCTCAGCACATCTTCCATTCCCACATACAGGGAAACCGTGCTGGAGATAATGACCAGTACCATTGTGCTCAGGATACAGATATTGGCAAGTCCCACTCCGTTTTGCTTCATCCGGTAGATCATCCCGGAGATGGAGGTGAAATGATTCGGCTTATAGTAGAAATTCTTTCTCCTGCGCAGCGCTTTCAAAAGAGCGATGCTTCCTGCCACAAATAGAGAATAGGTCCCCAGGATCACGCAGACCACCGCCACAAAAAACAGCTGCAGCGCAGCCAGCGGCGCCTCAGTTGTCAGCGCGATATAATATCCGATCCCGATCATGACCAAGCCAAAAATCGTAAGAAGCCACCGAGTCTTAGGCTCTTTCTCTCCCTGACTGCCGCCGCTTAACAGCTCAACCGGTTTGGCATGTCGGATCTGCAGAAGATTGTAGGCCAGCGTCATTGCGAAAATGATCAGGAACAGTCCCACAGCCGCCATCAGCGCAGGGACAGACACCTCGAAAGACATTCTCACATCATAACGCACGATCTTCAGCAGGATCAGATACATCAGCCGGCTGAACACCAGGCCAAAGACCAGGCCGGCCCCGATACTGACTGTTCCTGTCAGAAGCGTCTCTACACACAGCATTTTCGCAATATGCCGTTTCCCCATTCCAAGAATGTTATAAACTCCAAGCTCCTTTTTTCTGCGTTTGATCAGGAAGCTGTTTGTATAAAACAAGAAGATCACCGCAAACACTACCATAATATTAGAAGCAATGCCAAGACAGCTTTGAAGCGCGCTGTCATCAGGAATACTGCCGCTTCTCCCCAAAGCATTTATAATATAATACATCATGACTGTCAGAGCGGCCGTCAGGATATAAGGCAGGTAAGTCTTGCGGTTATTCTTCAGATTGGTCAGCGCCAGTCTGGTATAGATCGAACTATTCACCGCTCTCACCTCCTGTTGTCAGCACCGTCAGCGTATCCGAAATCTTCTGATACATCTGCTCATTGGTGAGGTTCCCCCGATACAGCTGATGGAAGACAATGCCGTCTTTGATAAAAAGAATCCTCTTTGCGCTGCTGGCCGCCTTGATGCTGTGGGTCACCATCAGAATCGTCTGCCCATCCTGGTTGATCGCGGCAAACAACTGCAAAAGCTCATCCGCCGCCCTGGAGTCCAAAGCCCCGGTTGGCTCATCTGCCAGGATCAGCTGGGGCTTGGTGATCAGCGCTCTGGCAATGGCCGCCCGCTGTTTCTGTCCCCCAGACACCTCGTAGGGATATTTCTCCAGAATATTTTCAATCCCAAGCCTTTGGGCGATGGGTTTTATCTTCTCCTCCATCTCCGGATATTTCCTGCCGGAAAGTACCAGCGGCAGGAAGATATTATCCTTAAGAGAAAACGTATCCAAAAGATTAAAGTCCTGAAACACGAACCCCAGGTTCTGCCTCCGAAACGCCGCGATCTCTTTTTCCTTAACACTGCTTAAATCCCGCCCTTTCAGATAGACCTTTCCGCCGGTGGGCCGGTCCAGCGCCGCCAGAATATTTAAAAGCGTGGTCTTGCCGGAGCCAGACTCTCCCATGATCGCCACATATTCCCGCGGCTCTACAGAGAAATTCACATCTCTTAACGCCTCTACCTGGTTTCCTCCAAACCGGGTGGTATATATCTTCTTTACATTTTTTACATCCAATAACGCCATGTTTTTCCCGTCCTTTCCTTGTCTGTTTTTCATTACAAGGTTATTATAGAAAAAGGGAAAATGTACTGCCATTGATTTGGATTACATTTTCCCTTTCAATCTTACAAAAATGTACGGTTCTTATTCCAGACGGTAGGTATCGCGGTCCAGCCGCAGATAGACGCTGGTCCCCTGTCCCACCTGAGAACGGATCTCAATCTTGTGCCCCAGCCGGTCCAATATAGATTTGCACAGATACAGCCCGATTCCGGTAGATTTCTTATCTCTGCGCCCGTTATAACCGGTAAATCCTTTTTCAAACACTCTGGGCAGGTCCTCCGGCGAAATTCCGATCCCAGTGTCCCGGATCACCAGCGCATCCTCCTCCATATAGATGGAAATGCTCCCCTTTTTCGTATATTTTAACCCATTAGAAAGAATCTGTTCGATCACAAAGACCAGCCATTTTTCATCGGTCAGCACCCGCTTCCCGGTTTCTTGAAAGTCCAGTCTGATCTTCCTTAAAATAAACATTTTAGAATATTTGCGGATTGCCTGGCGGATCACGTCATCCAGCTGATATTCCTGAAAATCAAGATCTGAAGACATATCCTCCATCCGCAGATAGAGAAGGACCATTTCTACATACTGCTCGATCTTAAAAAGTTCCACCTTCATGTCGCGCCTCAGCGCCGACTCCTTATCTCCTTCCTCTTCCCAGGACTGGAGCAGTATCCGCATAGCGGCGATAGGCGTCTTGATCTGATGAACCCACATGCCGTAATAATCCGCCGTCTCCTGCTTGGAAATCCGCATATCGGATTCAATCTCCAGTTTATCTTCATAAAGCCTGCGCAGGATATTCTGGTAGTCTTCTTCGATCAATGTGCCTGGGGCCGGCATGCCTTCCAGCTCTGTAATGATCTTCTGCTCTGTCTCCACAAGGGCGCGATGTCTTCCATAATTTCGGATGAATCCCGCCACTCCATATACAAGCACCCAGACAAACGTCAGAAGAAATCCGTACTTTACCGCTTCCAGTTCAATATTATAGAGACAGAAGACCACAATAAAAACGCCCGCAAATCCTGCGTACAGACAGATATCCTTGATATGTTCCCTGCAAAATCTTCCCAGAATCCTCATTTTTTCTCTCCTTAAGACGTCAATCGTTTCAGCACATCCCTGATCAGCCGGTAAAATCGTTCAAAGGATTCTAAAGACAAGGATTCTTCCGGCGTATGGCAGTTCCGGATATCCGGGCCTACCGCGATACAGTCCAATTCTGGAATAGCCTGGCAAAATAAGCCGCATTCCAATCCCGCGTGGATGCCCTCGATCTTCAGCTCTTTCCCGAACAGGGCCTGATAACTTTCCTGGAAAATCCGACGGATCCTGGAATCTTCCCGGTAAGCCCACCCCGGATAAACTCCGCTTATCTCTGCCGCGAATCCAAAGACAGCGCCAAGAACTGTCAGTTTCTCTTTTATTTCTTCCTGGATCGAATCCACCGAGGATCTGGGGGAAAAGATGATCCGCAGAGATTCTTCCTCTGTCCTTGCCGCTGCCAGATTGGTGGAAGCCACCACAAATCCTTCTAGACTGAGACTGCGCTTCTGCACCCCATTGGGCGCCAGATAGACGGCTTCCACAAATGCCCTTCCATCTTCCGCTGAAAGTACCGGTCCCTCCTTTTCCTGCTCCACAGTTACTTGACAGGTAAAACCTGGTTCTTCCCCGGACAATTCCTCTTGCAGCATCCGGATCTTAGTCTTGCAAAATTCCTTCGCCTGCTCTGCTTCCTCTGACCGCGCAAAAATCAGCGCCGCCGCACATTCCCGCGGAATGGCGTTCTCCTTATCGCCTCCCTGGAAATTCGCAAGCCTTCCCTGAAATTTTCCTTCCCTTTTCGTCCCCTCCGGGGCTTCCAAAAACGGATGGATCAGACGGGCCATCAGCCGGTTGGCGTTCTGCCGCTCTTTGCCAATATCCATCCCCGAATGACCTCCCATAAGGCCGGAGATCTCAAGACGCAGCAGGGTTCCTGTCTGCCGCTCCCAGTTTGCCGGCCGGATCAGTTCCAGATGCAGTCCGCCGGCGCAGCTTACAGTGGCTTTGCCTTCTTCCTCCGAATCCATGTTGATCATGGTCCTGGCCTGGATCAGTGACTTGTCCAGCCCATTTGCCCCGATCAGTCCCACCTCTTCCTGAGCGGTAAACACACATTCCAGCGGAGGATGGATGAGCGCGCCGTCATCCAGCACTGCCAGCATAGCGGCTATCGCCGCCCCGTTGTCCGCTCCCAAAGTTGTTCCGTCCGCTTTCAGAAGGCCGTCTTCCTCCACCAGGGAAATCCCCTCTCTGGCAAAATCATGTTTTACTTCCCTGCGTTTCTCACATACCATATCCGTATGGCCCTGAAGCATAACTGGCGGCAGATCTTCCGCCCCTTTGCTCCCGCCTTTTTTGATCACCACGTTATGGAGCTCGTCCCTATAACACCAAAGCCCTCTCTTTTGGGCAAAATCTTCCAGATACTTTCCGATCTGTTCCTCATTTCCAGATTCCCTTGGAATTTTGCTGATCTCACGGAAAAAATATAATAATTTCTCCTTATCTCCATCTGTCCGGTTCATATGCTCCGTCCTCCTTGTCTGATCTTTTCGTCCGTTTATCTTTTCGTCTTTTTATGCTTTCAGAAAGTATCCAACGCCCTTTTTCGTCCGGATCAGGTCTTTTGCCCCCAGGCTCTCCAGTTTCTTCCGAAGCCTTGCCACGTTGACCGTAAGAGTATTGTCATCGATAAATTCGTCGCTCTCCCAAAGTCTTGCGATGATCTCGTCTCTGGAAACGATTTTCTCCGCGTTTTCCATTAAGATCTGCAAAATACGAAACTCATTTTTCGTCAGCTCCAGCTTTTCCCCCTGGAAAGTCACCGTGGCATCGCCCAGATTCAGAAGAAGCCCCTGATAGTCCATAATATTGACTGCTCCCTGAAGAGAATAAACTCTGCGCAGGACCGCCTGTATCTTCGCCGTCACCACGCCCAGGTCAAAAGGTTTCTCAATAAATTCGTCCCCGCCCATGTTCATGGCCATCACAATATTCATATTATCATTGGCAGAAGATAAGAAAATGATCGGCACATTGGAAAGTTTGCGGATCTCCTGACACCAGTAGAACCCGTTATAGAATGGCAGTACGATATCCAGCAGGACCAGTTGGGGCTCAAATCTCCCAAACTGCTCCATTACATTTTTAAAATCTTCCGCATACTCCACTTCATAGTTCCACCGCCGCAGATGGGCCGCCAAATTTTCCGCGATAGTCCTGTCGTCTTCCACGATCAAAATCTTGTACATTTTCTCTGCTCCCGCCACTGAAAAGGGGCTGTCGCGCCAGCTTAAGGATGAAGTCCTTCCCTTCAGCCGGACGATGCCCCGTATCATATTTGTCTCTATGGTAAATGTTTCTCTCTTATTTGTCAAATGCTCAATGGAAGTAATGATCCCCGATCTTCATTCCCTGGCTCCCCTGGTCAAAGTACAGACAGTTTCCAACCGGGTTTGCGCCGGCCAGCGCATCGCGCGCCGCGCTCATGGCGGAATCCGTATATCCCTCACTTTGCACCACCTGATCCAGCCATCCGCTGCCCGCAGGCGTAAATTGTCCCTTCTGATAGATCACTTCCTGGATGGTATCTGGAAATGATCCGCTCCTCACCCGGTTCATCACCACCGCGCCTACGGCTACCTGGCCCTCATACGGCTGGTTTCCCGCCTCGCAGAAAATGATGGAGGCAAGAAGTTTCAAGGTGTTTTCTGAGGCAGACACTGCTTCTCCTTGACCCGTCTTTCCCTTCGCGGCTTGAGCCGCCGCTTTCGCTTCCTTTTCCTGCCGGGCTTTCGCATTGGCCTTTGTCTGGGCAAACACCGCCTCCATTTGGGCCGTCTCTTCTCTCTCTATTACAGCCCCTGGTGATTCCAGAATCAGCTTACAGGCCTCAGTTCCAGAAACTTCCATCTGTGTCTGTCCCAGCCGCTCCAGAGCCACAGACTCTTTTATCTTCTCCGGGTAAACCAGCGCCGCGCGCTCCGCAAAACCCGCCGTAGACAAAACACTGGCAGAAAACAGCAAAAAAGCGGCGTACCTTTTCCCGTTTTTCCACATAATACCCAAAACCTCCAATCCACTTCCAAAAATACAGAAGTCGTCTTCCCTAAAAGTATATTCAAAAATTGCAATTCCATTACAAATATTACAAAATTGTTACAAATTCATTTGGGTACAGGGCAAAATGCGAAAAGGTACACCCCATCGGGCGATTTGGTACAGGGCAAAACGTAATTCGGGACGTAGCCTTTTGCAAAAAGGCTACGTCCCGGATTACCACGTCCCGGATTACCGCCGCATTACTCTTTTCTGCTATACGCCCGGCCAGCCAGCAGCAAAAATAATGGTATTTCTACCGCCGCCGAACTCATCATCAAATAAGGCAGCCAGATATGGATATTTCCAATTTGCGCAAAGTTCGTGCCTTCCAGCTCGAACAAAAAGCTATTGGACAATCCCGCTCCGCCGCTTGGCAGGATGGAACGCAGGATCTCCGCCACATTTGCGTTGGAGATCATATAGATAACGGTAGGAAGCAGGCACAGGAATACGGAAATGATCATGGCCGTGTGTACGTTTCTGCTTTTGGCGGATACATAGAGAACACAGCTTACTGAGGCCGCCAGTGTAAGGAATCCTCCCAATATGGTGACTGCCTGGGTCTGTCCAATGGTTAGATCCGGCAGCTTAAAGACTGATCCCATCATCTGGATCGAAGTGGAAAGCCCCTCCCATCCAAAGGCAAAGTTCGTGACCAGCATAAAGATGGCCGATCCTGCCGCGAATGTCCCCGCAAATAAGATCAAAACCGCTCCCATTTTCACTGCCGCCAGCTTCCATCTCCCGTATTTGGCGCAGCGCAGGATATGGTCAGCTCCAGTCTGATACTCTGCGGAAAAGGACTGGGCCGCAATGACCGCATAAAGAAACAGGAGCAGAAAGAAATACAGTATCAGATAATCAAAGGATTCTGAAGAATATCCAGGCACATAAGTAAATGGCGTTTCCACCTGCGCAGTCATTTCCCGGATCTGTTCCTGGATCTCCTTATTTTCTTCCTGCTGAGCAAAAGCTTCACTCCATTTTTCATAGTAATCTTCCCCGTCTTCCTCATGGATATCCTGATCCGTCATGGTCAGGAGATAGGTCTGGGGCGATGCCAGCCAGTCGGATGAGTTCAGGATATCATAAATGGGTTCAATCTTCTCCAAATATACCTGCATCGGCACTTCCGGCGGGAAAATGGAACCATATTCCTGGTAAACTTCCCGGAAGGTTTTGATGGCGCTTTTCACTTTTTCTTCCGTCAGGCTCCCAGCCATGGCGCTTTTTCGCTCTTTTTCCGCCCGGATTGCCTCAACTCCAGTCACCTCCGATACATTCCCCTGTTCATCCATCACATAAGAATTCACAAATGTGATCGGAAAATAGGCCATAACGCCGGATAACAGTACGGCCGAGCAGAGCAAAATCCCAACCGTTTTCGTCTTCAGCAGACGTTTTAATTCTAAACCCAACATTCTCATAAATGTTCCCCCTCTCCCGCGCTTTCCGGAAACAGCCACAGATACAAGTCTTCCATCCTGGCCTCCGCCCTCTGGGAGCCTGGGACCGCTGGATTTTGAGACAGATACCGGATATTCAAACTTCCGTCCCCTCCATTATATACATTTACCATTAATAGTTTGCGCTCGTAAGCAGCCAGATCTCCCGCGCCGATCTTCGCTGTCCAGACTTTTCCCTCTACTTCCCGGACCAATTCTTCCGTTGCTCCCTCTGCGATGATCTTCCCATTTTTCATGATCGCGTTCTGGGAGGCAATATACTCTACGTCAGAAACAATATGGGTAGAGATCAGGACGATCCGGCCATGGGAAAACTCCGACAAAAGGTTGCGGAACCGCACCCGTTCTCCAGGATCCAATCCGCTGGTCGGCTCATCCAGTACCAGGATCTCCGGTTCGTTTAAAAGGGCCTGGGCAATCCCTACCCTCCGCCGCATCCCTCCGGAAAGCCTGGCGATCTTCTTCTTTCTCACATCCCCCAGGGAAAGCTGTTCCAGAAGCTCTGTGATCCGCTGCTTGGAATCCTGCCTGGAAAGTCCTTTTAAAGCCGCCACATATTCTAAATAGTCCCACACAGAAAATCCCGGATAAAATCCAAATTCCTGCGGCAAATAACCGAAAATATCCCGGTAGGACTCTCCTAGATCTCCAATTTTCATTCCATCATAGCGGATTTCCCCAGAAGTAGGGGACTGGATGCCGGCAATCATGCGCATCAGCGTAGTTTTCCCGGCTCCATTAGCTCCCAGCAGCCCCCATACGCCTGGGGTGAGAGTCAAGTTCACCCCATCCACCGCCGTTTTATCTTTATACTGTTTTGTAATATCACAAATTTCTAATTTCATTTCCTCACCTCTTCTCCAACCGCATCAGGCAGCCTTTGCCTTTCCGCCGCTCATAGAATCTGCCTTTTTGATCCACTTTGCCACAGAATACACAGATACCGGTACCATAAACGCTCCCGCCCCCTGCCAGATCCAGGCCGTCTCGTAGACCCAGGACTGAACCCGGAAAAGATATAGCAGCAGCGCCAAAAGACACATACAGTATCCCTCGCAGAAACCGATTCCCCTGGCCGCTGTTTCCACATTTTTCACCGTTTGCAGGATCAAAGCGCATCCGCTTCCCGACAGAGCAAAAGGAAGAAAGAAGTACAGCGCCACCATTGTCCCAGAAACATTTACAAAATGAGCCATTCCTCTTGCCATCAGCGTACCGCAGACCCCAAATGCCGCCGCGCTGCCTGCCAGCGCCAGAATCAGATCAGCCAGCAAAAGCCGGGTAAACGACATCTTAGACGCCATTTCCACCTCGTACATCCTGCACTGATAAGAGCGGACCAAAAACGGAACGCCTGCCATAACAAGGACAACGGCGAAAATACCGGCAAGAAGCGGGATATGACGGATTTCCATAAACGGAAAACCGCCTCCCAACATATGATGGAGCAGCAAAAATATAAACGCCGCAATACTCCCCTGTATGATCCACAGTTCCTTTGCCATAAAGGGAATTTGGCGCAGAAGGAATTCCCCGAAGCTGATCTGTCTTCTGCCGCCCCGTTTGAGAGCTTCCTTGCGTACCGCTTTTTGCACCTGCTCCCTGTGATCCATTTCTGCTTTCTTGGGCTGCTGTTTTTCCATCTTGTTCCAGTTTCCCTCCTGCTTTAAGGCCTTTTCCAATTTGGCACACAAGATTCTATCCATCCTTTACTCCTCCTTTTCCATCCTGGCCTTGATCTGCGCAAGCGCTGTCCGAAGTCTGGTCTGCACCGTCCGCATAGGAAGTCCTGTCACTTCACCGATTTCTCTAAGCTTTAAGTCCTGAGCAAACCGCAGATATACGATCTCCCGCAGGTCCTTAGGCAGTTCCCGGACCATTTTCCCAAAATCCATATCCTCTTCTGCCTGGCCAAACCCAGCCTCCTGGCAGCTCATCTCTCCCATGTCTTCATAATCTTCCATCAGCCTCTCATGCTTGCTCCGTCTCCACAGATCCGCGCAAGTATTGGCCGCCACCTTATAGAGAAAAGCCCGGAACTTTCCCCTGTGCCTGTAAGCCGGGAAATACTTCACCACCTTCAAGAATGTCTCCTGCACCGCATCCTCCGCCGACGTACGATCCGGCGTATGGTAAAGACAGTATCGTAAAATCTCCTCATAATAAAAAGCCGTAAGCTCCTCCCATCCAGCCGGGTCCCCTTCTGCAATTTTCCGTAACCATTCATTTTCACGCGTCAAAATAAAACCTCCTGGGGCGTCCCCCTGTATATATAACGTTTCTAACATAAAAAATGATTTAGGTACAGGGCAAAACGCAAAAAGGTACACCCCTTCAGACGATTTGGTACAGGGCAAAACGCAATTCAGGACGTAGCCTTTTGCAAAAAGGCTACGTCCTGAATTCGCGTAAATCAAATCTTCGCTATGTCGATCAATGTCAATTTCTTGATATCTGTATTTTCCAGACTTGTGATCAGCGCCTCGGCGGTGTCGATGGCGGTCAGTACGTTGACGCCGGTCTCGATGGCGCTCCTGCGGATGATGAATCCGTCTCTGGCCCGCTCAGCTCCTTGGGGCGGCGTGTCGATGACCAGGTCGATCTTATGTCCCAGAATCAAATCCATCAGGTTAGGGGACTCCTGTTCGATCTTGCTTACCGTGTTGGCTTTTACCCCTGCCGCCTTCAAGGCGTCCGCTGTTCCCTTAGTGGCGAAGATCCGGTAGCCGATATCTGTGAATCTGCGCCCGATTTCTACCGCTTCTGGCTTATCCTCATCCCGCACCGTCAGGATCATATTCTTATATTTGGGGAGCTTGATCCCGGCTCCCAAGAATGCTTTGTACAGCGCCTCATCAAAGGTTTTGGCAATGCCCAAACACTCGCCGGTGGATTTCATCTCCGGTCCCAGGCTGATATCGGCGTCATGGATCTTCTCGAAGGAGAACACCGGCATTTTGACCGCGAAATAATCCGCTTCTTTCTGAAGTCCCGGCGTATATCCCATGTCTTTTAGCTTCTGCCCCATAATGACCTTGGCCGCCAGCGGTACAATGGGAATCCCGGTTACTTTGCTGATATAAGGAACGGTACGGCTGGACCGGGGATTTACTTCGATCACATACACATCTTCCCCGCACACGATGAACTGGATATTGATCAGGCCGATCACATGAAGGGATTTGGCCAGCTTCCAGGTATAATCTTCAATGATTTCCTTCGTCCTTTCGGAAATGCTTTTAGCCGGGTATACTGATATGCTGTCCCCGGAATGGATGCCCGCACGCTCGATATGCTCCATGATTCCAGGAATTACAATGTCTTCTCCATCGCAGACCGCATCCACCTCGATCTCTTTTCCCTGCAAATATTTATCCACCAGGATGGGATGATCTTGGGCGATCCGGTTGATGATCCCGATAAACTCGTCAATATCGTGATCGTTGATGGCGATCTGCATTCCCTGGCCTCCCAGCACGTAGGAGGGCCTTACCAGCACCGGATAGCCCAAACGGTTGGCTACTTCCTTGGCTTCCTCCGCAGTATACACGGTTCCTCCGGTAGGTCTTGGGATCCCGCATTTTTCCAGAATCTGGTCGAACAGTTCCCGGTCCTCCGCCGCATCCACATCTTCCGCTGATGTTCCCAGGATGGGAACCCCCATCTTCATCAGGGCCTCTGTCAGTTTGATGGCTGTCTGTCCGCCAAACTGCACTACCGCCCCGTCCGGCTTCTCTAGATCTACGATACTTTCCACGTCTTCCGCCGTCAGCGGCTCAAAATACAGTTTATCCGCAATGTCAAAATCCGTACTTACCGTCTCCGGATTATTATTTACAATAATGGTCTCGTAGCCTTCTTTAGCAAACGCCCAGGTACAGTGGACAGAGCAGAAATCAAACTCAATGCCCTGGCCAATGCGGATCGGGCCTGATCCCAGCACCAGCACTTTCTTCTTGTCTCTGGTCTCTTCCACCTCATTTTCACTGCCGTACACAGAATAATAATAGGGCGTCTCCGCCGCAAACTCTGCCGCGCAGGTATCTACCATTTTATAAACCGCCCGGATGCCGTATTCATGGCGCATATCATGGATCTGCCGCTCGGTATTGCCCGTCAGTTTGGCGATCACGCTGTCCGGGAATTCCATCCGCTTGGCTTCTTTTAATATTTCCATATTCAGCGGGCTGTTCTGGAGCTTCTGCTCCATTTCCACCAGGATCGCGATCTTATCGATAAACCAAAGGTCGATCTTCGTCACCTCATGGATCTCTTCGTAAGAGATCCCCTGGCGTATGGCTTCCGCGATCTTCCAGATCCGCCGGTCGTCCACCACTGCCAGCTCTTCCAGAAGTCCCTCCCGATCCAGATGAGAGAAATCATAGGACATAAGGCTGTCTACATGCTGCTCCAAAGACCGGATCGCCTTCATCAGGGCCCCCTCGAAATTGTCACAGATGCTCATCACTTCTCCGGTGGCCTTCATCTGGGTACTCAATGTCCGTTTGGCGCTGATAAATTTGTCAAAAGGAAGGCGCGGGATCTTTACCACACAGTAGTCCAGCATAGGCTCAAAGCTTGCGTAGGTCTTCTTGGTCACCGCGTTTTGGATCTCATCCAAGGTGTATCCCAGCGCGATCTTGGCCGCCACCTTGGCAATGGGGTATCCCGTAGCCTTGGACGCCAGCGCGGAAGACCGGCTGACACGGGGATTTACCTCGATCACACAGTATTCAAATGTATCCGGATGGAGGGCGTACTGGACGTTGCAGCCTCCTGTGATGTTCAGCTCGCTGATGATATTCAAGGCAGAAGTCCGCAGCATCTGATATTCTTTGTCGCCCAGCGTCTGGGACGGCGCTACTACAATACTGTCTCCGGTATGTACTCCTACCGGATCGATGTTTTCCATATTACAAACGGTAATGCAGTTCCCATTTCCATCCCGCATGACCTCGTATTCAATCTCTTTCCACCCGGCGATACAGCGTTCCACCAGCACCTGCCCCACACGGGACAGCCGGAGGCCGTTCTCCAGGATCTCCATCAGTTCCGGCCGGCTGTGGGCGATGCCGCCGCCGCTTCCCCCCAGCGTGTAAGCAGGCCGCAGGACTACCGGATAGCCGATCTTCTCAGCGAATTTTACTCCTTCTTCCACGCTTTCTACTACCAGCGAGGCCGCGCACGGCTCTCCGATCTTTTCCATTGTGGTCTTAAATTCCAGCCGGTCCTCCGCCTTCTTGATTGTCTCGGCGGTGGTTCCGATGAGGCGCACATGGTTCCGCTTAAGGAATCCGTTTTCCTCCAGCTCCATGGCCAGATTCAGCGCCGCCTGGCCGCCCAGGGTAGGAAGCACGCTGTCTGGCTTTTCTTTCAAAATAAGCTGCTCCACCACCTCCACCGTCAGAGGCTCTATATATACCCGGTCCGCAATATCCTTGTCCGTCATGATCGTCGCCGGATTGGAGTTTAAAAGCACCACTTCCAATCCTTCTTCCTTCAGGGAGCGGCAGGCCTGAGTTCCCGCATAGTCGAATTCCGCCGCCTGGCCGATGACGATCGGGCCTGAACCGATCACCAAAACCTTTTTGATCTCTTTATTCTTAGGCATTGCTAAACTCCTTTCATCATATCCATAAACCGGTCAAACAGGTATCCTGAGTCCTGAGGCCCCGGACATGCCTCCGGATGGAACTGCACGGTAAAGATCCGTTTCCCTGCATAGGAAAGCCCTTCGTTTGTTCCATCGTTGACATTTACAAAAGCTTCCTGCGCCACCGCCGGGTCCAGAGTGGACGCGTCTACCGCGTATCCATGGTTCTGGGCAGAGATGTACACTCTCCCGTTGCTTAGATCCTTCACCGGATGATTGCCTCCCCGGTGCCCGTATTTTAGTTTGTAGGTCCTGCCTCCATTGGCCAGCGCCATAAGCTGATGTCCCAGGCAGATAGCGAAAATAGGAATATTGGTATCGTACAGTTTCTTGATTTCCTGGATGATAGAGACACAGGTTTCCGGATCTCCTGGTCCATTTGACAGCATGATTCCGTCCGGATCGGTTTGGATGATATCTTCAGCCGCCGTATCCGCGGGATAGACCGTTACCTGGCAGCCTCTTTGATGTAAAGATCGGATGATATTGTTCTTGGCGCCAAAGTCCATCAGCGCGACTTTCGGGCCGTTTCCTTCATAAACGGAACGCTCGCCGCAGGTCACTTTGGAAACCACATCTCCAACCTGATACGCCTTCAATTTGGGAAGGATCTCTTCCAGATCGTAGGCCTCGTTGGTGGTGATCATGCCGTTCATCGTTCCCTTCTCCCGAAGGATCTTCGTCAGCGCCCGTGTATCGATTCCCGCGATTCCCGGAACATCCTGCTTCTCCAAGAATTCCTGGATGCTTCCCTCACAGCGGAAATTGCTGGGCATCCGGGACAATTCCCGGACAATATATCCATCCGGCCACGCCTTTTTCGATTCCATATCCGGCGTAACTCCGTAATTGCCAATCAACGGATAAGTCATCACCACCGCTTGTCCCGCGTAAGAAGGATCTGTGAGCACTTCCAGATACCCCGTCATTGAGGTGTTAAATACAATCTCGCTGATCACTTCCCGCTGAGACCCTATACTGGTTCCGGTGAAGACCGTGCCGTCTTCCAAGATAAGAAATGCTTTCATAGGTACGTCTTTCCTCCCTGATCGTATTGACAGATGGGCACAGTTTCCGTAAAAAAAGCAGTCCGCACAAACACCAAACTGCCTTCTTCCAACAAAAACCCATGCCGACAAATTTACGTCTGCCTAAATTGTAAAAATTATACTACAAAAAAAACCGGTTTTCAAGATTTTATTTAAAAACATTTTCCATTACCCTATATACCATTTCCACAGCATTTCTCCAAAGAAACAGGACAGAGCCATCCCAGCCCCCAGAAATGGGGCGAAAGCAATCTGCCTGCCCCTCTCTTTTCTCAGTTTTCCTGCTATCAGACAATAACCGCCTGCCAGGAGGATACTCAGCCCAAAAGCGACCGCCGTCCGTTCCACGCCAAGATAAACACCTCCCGCCGCCAAGAGTTTCACGTCTCCTCCGCCAAACGCACCCGGCCGGATCAAAAGGATCACCAGGAACACTCCCATACCAAAGCAAACTCCGCCCAGGCTATCGGCCAACCCTTCCGCCAGCCCGGACACATCTCCTGCCTCCCAGAAGACCTTCCAGATTCCAAGACAAGCCACCCCCGCCCCAAGACCATGAGGAATCCTGCGCCTTTTCAGATCCTCCCATGCCGCCGCGCCCAGCAGACAGCAGAAGATCAGATTGAAAACTGCCTGATAAAAAATATACTCCATTTTCTTTTCATTCGTACTGCCAGTAGATCGTGATCTTATTCTGCTCCGCTTCGTCCAGATAGCGGTATCTTACCCGGTCCAACCCATACCATCTTGCCAGATTATCCGCCGCCCTTCCGATCAGATCTCCAAAAATCCCCTCTTTTGCCTGTTCATATATCTGAGAACTGGAGAACTTAAACACCGAAGGATTTTCTCCCCGGGAGATCACATCATTCATGTCTTTTAATATCTGTTCTCCATCATACTCTGTATAATACATTCCATTTACCACATAGTAGTTCCAGTCCATCTTCGTACACTCCGGCAGATCCACGTCTTTGTCCGGCGTGTGGGTCCGGAATAACTCCTGGTCACTGCAGCACAGGTAATCATAGTTGATGTATCCTTCTTCCTGCGCCCCTTCTTCCGATTGAAATACCGGATCTCCCCAGGTAGTGTCCACATAATAATAATCCCCTTCACACAGCACCAGATTCCAGGCATGGCTCTGGTTCCCTTCCGTTTTCCCTGTCACATAGGTACAAAAGACGCCCAGCCTCTCCAACAGATACTGGGTGGCTTTGGAATATCCCGCGCAGACAGATCTCTGGTTGACAAATACACTGTAGATATTCTGGTCATTGGGAGCATTTTCCTCATACTCCACAGTATTTACAATATATTCGTACACGTACTGAATCTTCTCATAATCGCCTGCCTCCGCCGAGATTCCAGAAAGGCACTGGGCGGCCGCCGCTTCGATCTCCTTTTGCTTTGCTTCTTTTTCTTCCGCCTTATAAAGATACTGAGGCTCCAGCACTGTGTGCGCTTCCTCTCCGGTATAAGCGGTAGCGCTTACTTTTCCATCGCACCAGAAAATCTCCGGGAAATCCTTCAATACCAGGCTAAATAGCTGGTTGGACCGCTCCGCGTCCCCGGAGTGTACATAAATCTGCTCTTCCTGATCCCGAATTCCCTGTAAGATCTCCTGATAAGCAGTCTTATCTTCTTGGGGAAGCTGCCCGTAATAATATTTGTTTTCCAGGGTTCCTTCCTCAAGCCGAATCTCTTGGTAGGGTACCTTTTCCTGTATCTTATCCTGTCCTTCCCACAAAAGGAACAGGGCCGCGCCAAGAAGCGCTGTAAGAATCCCCGCCGTCACTACTCCCCTCAGGCTGCCTTTTTTTCGTCTGCGTGGTCTTCGTCTCATACCTGCTCCTTTCGACGATTTTCTTCATTATAAGTCTTCCCTTTAAATTTCTCAATACAGGGAACGGTTTTCCTTTTTTCTCATATCATGACAGTAATAGAGTTTCTTTGAGGTACTTCTTATGAATGCAGTCAATCCCCTTTTATCCGGTTCTCAGGAAATCGGAAAGCTTCAGGTCAGTGTCACATCCCAGGACACATCCTATCCGATCCCGGACGCTACCATCTCCATTTCTTATACCGGAGTTCCGGACAGCACATTGGAGCAGCTTTCCACAGATTCTTCCGGACAGACGCCGACCATCGATCTGGCCGCTCCGCCTCTGGAATACAGCCTGAATGAAGACAATGAACAGCAGCCTTACGCGGAATATACCATACAAGCAGACGCTCCAGGCCATGAATCTGTAAGTGTGGCCGGCGCCGAGATCCTGCCTGCCGTCACCGCCCTCCAAAACATCCGTATGCGGCCCCTGCGGCCCGCCAGTCCACAGGAGGAAGTATTTGTCATTCCCGCACATACATTATATGGATCCTATCCCGCGAAAATACCGGAAAGCGAGATCAAACCAGTCACAGAAACCGGAGAGATCGTCCTAAGCCGTGTCGTGGTTCCGGAATATATCGTAGTCCATGACGGAAGCCCAAGAGATTCTACCGCCAAGGACTATTATGTCAAATATAAAGATTACATCAAAAATGTAGCCTCCAGCGAAATCTACGCCACCTGGCCTGCGGAAACGATCCGGGCAAATATCCTGGCTATCATGTCTTTCACCTTGAACCGTGTTTACACCGAATGGTACCGGAATATGGGCTATGATTTTACGATTACCTCTTCTACCGCTTTCGACCACAAATGGATCCCGGAGCGAAACATTTACGACACAATTTCCGTGATCACAGACGAATTATTCGCCTCTTACCTTTCCCGGCCCAATGTGCGCCAGCCAATCCTCACCCAATACTGCGACGGCAGGCAGGTGCAGTGTCCGGGCTGGATGACTCAATGGGGGAGCAAATCCCTGGGGGACCAGGGCTACCGCGCCATCGAGATCTTACGCTCCTTCTACGGAGAAGACATGTACATCAACACTGCGGAAGCCATTTCCGGCATCCCCGCCTCCTGGCCCGGCTACAATCTGGAGATCGGTTCCACCGGTGATAAGGTCCGCCAGATGCAGGAAGAGATCAACGTGATCCACGAAGGATATCCAGCCATCCCTCAAGTCACCCCGGACGGCATCTACGGGCCGGCTACCGAGGCGGCTGTAGAGAAGATCCAGTCTGTCTTCGGCCTTCCTGTCACCGGGATCGTCGATTACAAGACCTGGTATAAAATTTCGGAAGTCTATGTGGGCGTCTCCAGGATTGCGGAACTAAACTGATCCTATATCCAGGATGATAAAGCAGGAGGAAATCTTTCTCAGATTCCCTCCTGCTTATGATGAATGATTTTCTTAAACTTCTTTTTCCTTCGCTGACATCAGACTTTTCAGGATTTTTTAGAAGAAAATCCTGCGGATATCATTATACATAACAAATACCATCAGCGCCATCAGCAGCACGATCCCCACCAGATGGACATAGCCTTCCTTCTCTGGAGGCACACGTTTTCCACGGACCGCCTCGATCACCAGGAAGACAAGCCTTCCCCCATCCAGCGCTGGAAGGGGCAGCAGATTCATGACTCCCAGATTCGCTGACAGAAGCACCGCCAGGTAAAGAAGCTGAGCCACCACCGCGTATCCGCCATAGGTCTTAGCCTGCTGGTAGCTGTCGTCTACCACGTCTACAATCCCCACCGGCCCGGACAGCTGATCAAATCCAACCTGGCCAGTTACCAGCATTTTCAAAGAATCTATCGTCGTACAGATCCAGAATTTTACTTCATAGACTCCATATTGCAGAGAGGTCAATACCGTAGCTTGCTGAGACGGCGAAGAACCGATTCCAAACCGGTAATATCCCAGTTCTTCATCCAGCTTCGGCGTCAATGTGACGGTTTTCTCCTCTCCATCGTGAATGTAGGTAATTTCCGTCTCTTCCCCCTGATGATACTGATTGTAGAAGGTGATCTCACGGAAGATATTGATCTTCTTGTCACCCATCCGCACAATCTCATCTCCTTCCTGGATCCCGGCTTCCGCCGCCGGATACCCCTCTTCCACACTGCCTACGATCGGGGCATCATATCCGGTCATCCATACCAGGATCACAGAGAAAATAAAGGCTAGAATAAAATTGAAGATCGGGCCGGCCGCAATGACCAAGATCCTGGCCCAGACAGATTTGTTATTAAAATTATTGGGAGAATCGGTGGCCTCATCGTCCTCTCCCATGGCGCAGAATCCGCCGATAGGAAAAATCCTGATAGAATACCAGGTTCCTTTGTATTCTTTTGAGAACAGCGCCGGACCCATTCCGATCGCAAACTCATCCACCTCGACTCCATTTTTTTTAGCCAGGACAAAATGTCCCAGCTCATGAAAAAAGATAATAAAACTAAAGAGCAATATCGCCAATATAATACCCAAGTTCCTGTTTACCTCCTGCTTTCGATCCGTTCATAAGTAGCCGCCTCCGCCTCAAGTATCTCATCCAGGTTTGGATTTGGACGATTCTTATGTGCTCTCATACAATCCTCGATGATCTCAATGATCTCCAAGAATTTAATCTCCTTTAGAAGGAATTTCTTGACCGCCAGCTCATTTGCCGCGTTAAATACTGTGGGAAGGGTGCCTCCTTCTTTTCCCGCCTCATAGGCCAAGGCAAGACCGTAGAAGGTGTCCAGATCCGGTTTCTCAAAATCCAGATGCCCCAGATTCCAAAAATCCACCCGATCCCCCGGCAGATGTCGGCGCTCCGGATAATACAGCGCGTACTGGATGGGCAGTTTCATATCCGGCGTTCCAAGCTGAGCGATCACCGCCCCGTCCACATACTCTACCATCGAATGGATCACGCTCTGGGGCTGGACCACCACCTGGATCTGGTCCACATCCACGCCAAACAGCCATTTTGCCTCGATCACTTCCAGACCTTTATTTACCATAGTTGCCGAATCGATCGTAATCTTTCTTCCCATAGACCAATTGGGATGCCGCAGGGCATCTTCCACCGTAACATCCAGCAGTTCTTCCTGGACTTTTCCGCGGAAGGGACCGCCAGAAGCCGTTAATAGGAGCTTCTTTACCGCTTTCTTTTCGTTTCCCTGAAGGGACTGGAAGATCGCGCTGTGCTCACTGTCCACCGGCAGGATCGACACCTGATGCTCTCTCGCCAAAGGCATGATGATATGCCCGGCTGTCACCATCGTCTCCTTGTTCGCAAGGGCAATATTTTTCCCTGCCTTGATGGCTTCTATCGTAGGACGAAGACCGATCATTCCTACGATAGCTGTCACTAGTATCTCCACTTCCTCAAGGACTGATACCTGGATCAGCCCCTTCATGCCGGAGACGATCTCTACTTGGAGGTCTGCCGTTCTGATCCGAAGTTCTTTCGCCTTCTCTTCGCTCCAGACCGCCACCAGACAGGGATGGAATTCCCTTATCTGCTGTTCCAGCCGGATAATATTATCTCCCGCCGCGAGAGCGAGCACCTCAATATCCTGATTCTCCCGGACCACTTCCAGAGTCTGGGTCCCGATAGAGCCGGTAGAGCCTAATATCGCTATTTTTTTCATAATGTCTCCCTTTATTCTATGTTGCTTTTCCAGTTCTCATTATTCCATATTTGCCTAAATCGTTCCCCCCAGCGCCGTTGCCAGATAATAGATCACAGGCGCCGTAAAGATCACGCTGTCGAACCGGTCCAGGATACCTCCATGTCCTGGGATCAGCTTGCCGTAATCTTTGATATCATGATTGCGTTTGATCGCGGAAGCCGCCAAGTCTCCCACCTGAGAAATGATGCCGCCGATGCCGCAGATAAGCGCATAGTGCGCAGCGTTTACGTCCTCGCCTCCCCAATGGTTCATAGCCAGGGTAAAAAGCGCTCCCAGAAGAGCCGCCCCAAGTACGCCGCCAATCCCGCCTTCGATCGATTTCTTAGGGCTTAGTCTCGGCGCCATCTTGTGTTTCCCGATCAACATTCCCACACAGTACGCGCAGGTATCGCAGCCCCAGGAACTCAAGAAGATCAGCCATACTACCACATCTCCCTCCGGCAGCATCCGGGTCTGGTAAATATAGGAGAGCATGACCGCCACATAGAACAGTCCGAAGAATACCGTCATCACCTGTTCCGCCTTAAATTCCGGAAAGGCAAAGACGTAGATGCCCATTACCAGGATCAGGGAAAGGATAAACACCATCGTCATGTGCTCCATATCTTTGGTATACAGCACCGCGTAATACGCGACCGCCGCAAGATATCCGGCAAATCCCAGGATTTTCTTCTGGACTCCCACCACTTTGTACAGCTCTGACATTCCGATCAGACTCACCACCGCAAGCAGTCCGAACAACAGATTGCCGCCATATCCCACCGTCCCGATCAAAACGATCACCAGAACGATCCCGCTTAACAGTCTTGTCTTAAACATCCTGTTCCTCCTTCACTCCGCCATATCTTCTATCTCTGGAGTTATACTGCTCCACTGCCCGGATCAGTTCCTCTTTGGTAAAATCCGGCCAGGGCACATCGGTAAAATAAAATTCCGTATAAGCCAGCTGCCACAACAGATAATTGGAAAGTCTCTGTTCTCCGCTGGTCCGGATCAACAGATCCGGATCTGGAATATCATGGGTATCCAGATATCTTTCAATCAGTTCCTCGTCAATCTCCTCTGCCTGGATCTTCCCATCCCGGCAGTCTTGGGCGATCCTGCGCACCGCTCTTTTGATCTCGTCCCTGCTGCCATAATTAATGGCGATCTGAAAATTCAATCCCCCATTATTCTTCGTAGCTTCCTCAAGCTCCTGGATCCGGCTGCGGATATCCTCATCCAGCCGGGTGATATCTCCGATCACACGGATCTTCATATCATTTTTCTCCGCTGTTTTCAAACAGGTTTTCATATAATTGCGGAGAAGTTTCATCAGCGCGTTTACTTCATCCTTGGGTCTGTTCCAATTTTCCGTGGAAAACGCGTATACCGTCAGATACTTGATCCCCATCCGATAAGCTTCCTCACAGATCCGCTCTACATTCTTACTTCCCTGGGCGTGGCCGTAATTGCGGGGCATCCCCTTCGCCTTCGCCCATCGGCCGTTTCCGTCCAAAATAATCGCGATATGCCGCGGCATATTCATAACCTTATCCTCCCATACAAAAGACAGACCCCCTTTTCCCAAGGGGTCTGTCCCCACCTCATCTTAAAACCCGCCGACCTTTGTTATACGGTCATGACCTCTTTGGATTTTACTTCCACAGCCTTATCTACATCCTTGATAAACCGGTCTGTAGTCTTCTGCAGTTCATCTTCCATATCCTTGATCTCATCCTCTGAAATCTCGGAGCCTTTCAGCTTTTTCAGCATATCATTGCCATCCCGGCGGATATTGCGCACCGCCACCTTGGCCGCCTCGCCCTTTTTCTTGACATCTTTTACCAGTTCTTTTCTGCGTTCCTCTGTAAGCTCTGGGAAAACCAGCCGTACGGTAGAACCGTCATTGGTCGGGTTGATCCCAAGATCCGATGTCTGGATCGCTTTCTCGATCACTTTCACCATATTCTTCTCCCATGGCTGGATCTGGATCATCCGCGCTTCCGGAACGGAAACGTTGGCCACCTGCTGAATCGGTGTCGGCGTTCCATAGTAATCAACCATGATCTTATTGAGCACGTTGGGATTCGCCCGTCCTGCCCGGATAGCCGCCAGCTCTCCGTCCAGGTTGGCCAGCGTCTTTGTCATCTTTTCTTCGTAGATTTTCAGCCGTTCATTCATTGTTATATCCTCCTTATGATACAGTTACTTTCGTTCCTGTAAATGTTCCTGTCATGGTCTTTACGATACTGTTTTCCTCATTTAATCCAAATACCAGCATGGGCATCTGATTCTCCAGACACATAATGGATGCTGTCAGGTCTACCGCCATCAGCTTCCGGTCAATGATCTCCTGGATGGAAATCTCGTCATACTTCTTTGCGTCGGGGTTCACCTTCGGATCACTGTCATAGATTCCATCGATGGCCTTTGCCAAAAGTATAGCGTCCGCCTCGATCTCAATAGCCCGCAGCACCGCTCCTGTATCCGTAGAAAAGTACGGATGGCCTGTCCCGCCAGCGAAAAAGACCACCTTTCCTTCGTTCAGCGCCTCTACCGCGGCATCTTTAGAGAAAAGCGAAGTAAACGCCCCGCACACAAAGGGGGTAAATACTTCTGTCTTCATTCCGGCGTATCGGAAGATATCAGAAACGTAAATACAATTCATCACCGTAGCCAGCATCCCGATCTGGTCGGCTTTCACCCTGTCAATAGTCTCGCTGGTACGGCCTCTCCAAAAATTGCCCCCGCCTGTCACGATAGCCACCTGGATTCCTTCATCTGCCAGCGCCTTCACCTGACGAGCCACACCCATACAGGTTTCTTCGTCAAAGCCCGTCTTCTTCTCGCCTGCAAGAGCCTCGCCGCTGAGTTTCAATAATACCCTTTTCATAGTATAATGCTCCTTACTTCTGTTCTGTCATGCCTTCGCATACTTAAATAGAGTATACCATAGGAAAAGGAAAAATGGAATATGCTATTCCCTGGACATTTCCTTTAAAAGCCGTCCGGCTTCCTCTGCAATGGCCATCCTTCCCCCTTGGCTGGTCACAAACTGGAGCTGCAGCCGCGCCGCTTGTGTTTCTCCCATTCCCAGAAAGATCCTGGCTTCCCACATACTGTCCGTCACTTTATTGATCTTGGCGGAACCGGTTTTCGCCTGCAGGATGCGCTGATGGCTCAAAAAACCAAACGCGGCCTCATAGTCTTCATTCTTCACTGCCCGCACCAGGTTGTTGCCGGTACAAAACCTGTCAAACCGCAGTTTATCCTGCTTTCTATTCTTTAAGGCGGCCCTGTACCTATTCTCAAGTTCTGTCACCTCCTGTCCTCTTCCCTGATGGAAGTACAGCATAGACAAAAGGATATAATAGTTGACCAGAAACTCTCCCTTAAGCTTTTGACACCGGATCTTTCTCAGCGTCTCATAAGATCTTTCATAGTTTCCCTGATGATACTGGGCTATCGCTCGGTTGCAGAGCAGCCGGTCTGGAAATAAGCCGCTTCGAAGCTTTTCAATACACGCTTCGTACAGAAACGGATCACACTGTTCCGAGTGAACTTTGTTTATGATGACAAAACCGGTCCATCTGATAAAAAAAGCGATCACCGCGATCAGGAAAAAGGAAATATAGACACTTAGCCACAACAAAAGGGAGGGCAGCCCGCCAAACAGAATTTCCGCTCTCTCGTCCAGAACTCCCAAAAGCAGATAAAACGCATAGATCATCCCGATGACCAGGATTCCAATACCAATCCATTTCCGCTTCCGATACTGGCCTATGATTTTTCTGCTCTGTTCTTCCAAATTCATCTCCATCACCTTCTCAATATGCTGGCACAGCCGGCAGATTTTATACTTTTATTGTGCACAAAACTTAAGAATACGTCAAGCTGAACATGCCATTTCCACCGAAAAAGAAATGCCGGCAGTCCATCTGACGCCGGCCTCCATATCTCTTATCTTTTATGAAATTCCATGTAAACTTCGCTTTAGTTTCCAGCCATCTGTGCCGCAACTTCTGCCGCAAAGTCTTCATTCTTCTTCTCAAGTCCTTCTCCGGTCTCGAAACGGATGAATTTCTTCAGCGCAAGTTTCGCTCCGGTCTCTTTTGCGACTTTCTCTACATATTTTGCTACCGTCAGGTCACTGTCCTGTACGTAAACCTGATCCAGCAGGCAGATCTCTTTCAGCTCTTTGTTGAGACGGCCCTCGATCATCTTCTCGATGATGTTGTCCGGCTTCGGCTTCTTGCTTTCCTCATTTTCTTTCTTTGCCTGAGCAAGCAGGATCTCTTTCTCATGCTCGATGTAATCCTGCGGAACTTCTTCTCTGGATACATACTTCGGAGACATTGCGGCTACCTGCATTGCCACATTCTTTAAGCAAGTCTTTACTTCGTCATTCACTGTATCCGTCTCAGCCTCAACCAGGACGCCGATTCTTCCGCCGCCGTGGATATAAGATACGACACATCCATCAGATACGATCTTATCAAATCTGCGGATGTTCAGATTCTCTCCGATCACGGAAATCTTCTCTGTCAGCGCGTCTTTTACAGTCTTTCCAGCGTCCGCGTTCCAGCTTTCTGCCATAAACGCGTCCATGTCCTTTGCGTCAGAGGCGATCGCCTGTGCCACAACATCTTTTACAAATCCCTGGAATTCCGCATTCTTAGCGACAAAGTCTGTCTCAGAATTAACTTCCACGATCGCAGCTGTCTTATCGTCTCTGACTTCTGCCATAACGATACCTTCTGCCGCGATACGTCCGGCTTTCTTCTCTGCTTTTGCCTGACCATTCTTTCTCAGGTACTCAACAGCAGCATCCATATCGCCGTTTGTCTCACTGAGAGCTTTCTTGCAGTCCATCATGCCTGCGCCTGTCATCTCTCTTAACTCTTTTACCATACTAGCTGTAACTGCCATGATCCTTCTCCTCCAAAATTCCTTCTACTCTTCTACTTCTTCAGCGGTCTCTTCTGCTGTCTCTTCTGTATACTCTTCCCCGGCTTCTTCTGCATAGGCTTCCTCATCCGCGCCTGTCATTCCCTGGTTTGCCTCTACAACCGCGTCTGCCATCTTAGAAACAATCAGTTTTACCGCACGGATCGCGTCATCGTTTCCTGGGATCACATAATCCAGTTCTTCCGGATCACAGTTGGTATCAGCGATTCCGATCAACGGAATTCCCAGGATATGCGCTTCCTGAACACAGATTCTTTCCTTCTTCGGGTCAACAACGAAGATTGCGTCCGGAAGTCTCTTCATTTCTTTGATACCGCCCAGGTTTTTCTCCAGTTTCTCCCACTCTTTTTTAAGCTGGATCACTTCCTTTTTCGGCAATACGTCAAATGTTCCGTCTTCCGCCATTCTCTCGATTTCTTTCAAACGGGCGATTCTGCTTTTAATAGTCTTAAAGTTGGTGAGCATACCGCCCAGCCATCTCTCATTTACATAAAACATTCCGCAGCGTTCTGCTTCTGTCTGGATCGCATCCTGAGCCTGCTTCTTTGTTCCAACGAACAGGATCGTGCCTCCCTCTGCCGCGATATCAGATACGGCCTGGTAAGCCTCGTCCACTTTTCCTACGGATTTCTGCAGGTCGATGATGTAGATCCCATTTCTCTCTGTGTAAATGTATGGAGCCATCTTAGGGTTCCATCTTCTTGTCTGATGTCCAAAATGAACACCTGCTTCTAAAAGCTGCTTCATTGAAATAACACTCATGATTTTTTTCCTCCATTTGGTTTTTCTTCCGCATATCCGTCAGTCCTCGAAACCGGAGATTTCCACCGGCACCGTCTCGGACATAAATATGCGTGTTTTTTTGCGACTTTTGTATAATAGCACAAAACCCCTGCAATTGCAAGGGTTTTGTGCTATTATCCGCCATTATCTGTCACTCTCATTCTGCTGCTGTCTACCAGTATCTCCTCACTGCCAGCACCGTCTTATAATTAGCCGGGGAAGTCGTCTTGATCCCTCCCGCCGGATAAGGCGCGCTGTTGGAGGCATGTACCACCGTATTATTTCCTATATAGATCGCCACGTGTCCGCTATAGCAGATCACATCGCCGGGCAGCTTATCTGAATAGCTGACCGATTTTCCTCCGTAACGGATAGAACTGGATGTTCTGGGTGTTGATATCCCGAACTTTTTATGTATCTGCTGTACGAATCCGGAACAGTCGATTCCATTGGTCAGGCTGTTGCCTCCCATCTTATATGGATTGCCGATATATTTACATCCCTCATTAGCAATCTTCTGGCCCAGAGAGGCGTTGCTTGGCTTAGAACTCGATGAAGAGCCGCCGGAACTGCTGCTTCCTCCTGAATTGCCGCCGGAAGAAGGCTTATTGCTGGAACTGCCTCCAGAAGAGCTTCCGCCATTTGAAGAACCGCCGCCGGAACTATTTCCATCTGTATTTTCAGCCACAGACTCGATCACTTCATCGGAGGCGGAGGTGTCCGTCTGATTTCCCAGTTCCTCCAATTGAGCGGAGGCTTCCTCCCTGGCCGCCGCAAGCTGTGTGTCAAAATCCGCGATCTGGCTGCGCATCTGGGTCAGCGTACTCTCCAGATTTGTCTTCTGGCTTTCCATCTCGCCTGCCATCACTTCCATATCCGCCTGGCCGGCTTCCAGATCAATCTTCAGATCTTTGATCTCATTCTTTGTGGCCACATACTCATCCAGCATATCCCGATCGTAGTCATTCACTTTTTGGACATATTCAGCCTTATTTACAAAATCACTGAAATCAGTAGCGGAAAGCAAAACAGACAAATAGGATTCCTGTCCGCTTTCATACATATATTTAATACGCAGCTTCATGTCCTCATATTGCTGCTTTTCCTTTTCTTCAGCCTTTTCCAGATCTTCTCCAGCCTGCTTGATCTTATTCTGCTGATTGGTCATATCCTGTTGGAGAGCTTCGTATTCGACCAAAAGATCCACCAGGCTTTGATTGACGCTGGCAGCCTCTGCTTCCGCCTGGCTTTTCTGCTCTTCCAGCGATTCCACTTCATCCTGGGGAGCCGCCCAAACAGGCGTTACAATCAAGGAACTCATCACAACGCATGTGATGAGTGTCTTTATCATCCGTCTCTTCATAATCTCACCCATCCTTATCAACGTCTCGTATCTATACCCCCGCATAGTTTAAGATAAGAATACAACATTTTACTCCTATTTTCAATATTTTTTAGAATATTACCAAAAATCCCCGGCGCTTACCGGGGATTTCTTCATTTATAGACAATTATATTCTACCAATATCTTCTGTACCAATATGTTCTTCCGATAGAACTTACAGAAGCAATCTTCACTACATCTCCGGTATGCGGCGCATGGATCATCTGGCCTCCGCCAATATAAATCCCTACATGGCCTGAGTAGCATACCACGTCTCCAGGCTGCGGGTTGCTGACCGCCTGGCCGCCTCCGCCCTGAGCGCCTGATGTACGTCCGATGCTGATGCCCGCAACTTTGTGGCAATACTGAACAAGACCGGAACAATCAAGTCCTACGCCTGGTGTCGTGCCGCCCCATACATAAGGTACGCCCAGCTGACTGTAGGCCGCGTTCACGATCGTCTGTGCCGCTGAGGTGTCGCCATTGCTGACATAATCGCCGCCGCCAGAACCGCTGCCGGTGCTGCCGCCGGAGCCATCGTTATCGCTTCCCGCCGCTTCCGCCTGCTGCTCTCTTCTTGCCGCCGCAGCCGCTTCCGCCGCTTCCTGAAGCTGCGCATCCAAATCTGAGATCTCACTCTGCTTCTCTTCGATGGTCGCGTTCAGAGATTCTTCTTCCGCCTCATATTCCGTCTGCATAGACTGCATATCTTTCTGCTCTTTTTCCAATGTAGTCTTGAGCGTCTCGACCTCTTTCTTGGTCTCTACATATTCATTCAGTTTCTCCCTGTCATAGGAGTAAACGTTCTGGACGTATTCCGCGTTATTTACAAGGTCTGAAAAGTCTTCCGCCGATACAAGCGCTTCGATTACACTGGTATCTCCCTGCTCATACATATATTTAATACGAAGCTTCATATCTTCGTACTGCTGCTCTTCTTTCTCTTGGGCCTTCTTTAAATCTTCCTCTGCTTGGGTAATCTCTTCGCCTTTTGCGATCAAATCTGTCTCTAACTGATCCAGCTTTTCCAGAGTCGCCGTCAACTGTTCTTGAAGCGAATCCACTTCGCTCTGTGCCGCCGCTTTGTCCTTTTCCAAGTCATCTACTGATGGTGCTGCAAAAACCGGCGTCGCGATCAAGGAACTTGCTGCTATCGCGGCCAGAAATCTTATCCCAAATTTTCTCATCATCATCATCCTTTTACACATTTTTGACAAAATTTCTTATATCTGTCACAGATTATACCGCATCCCAGATATTTTTGCAATATTTTTTAATATTTTTGTAACATTTTACTTTGCGTAAGCTAAGGATGGATCGTCTCTCCATTTACATCTGGAATATCCGGCTTTTCCTCAATCCTCTGGATATACAGGAACATGGAAGAAGCCAGCGCCGCGCAGGCCACCGTGATGATCCCGGCCCTCACAGGCTCCTGCAGCAGCCAGTCAAACAGGTGATACTCTGTGGCAAATACCGAGAGAAGATTTACGGAAATGTGGGCCAAGATGGGCGCCTTCACCGACCCATATTTTTCATAAATATAACAGAACGCCATGCCCATCAGGAATCCATAGAACATCTGTATCATATTCATATGCAGGAACGCAAATACCGCTGAGGCATATAACGCCGCCTGCCAAAAAGGCGCCCGTTCCCGAAGCCGTTTATACATCAGTCCGCGAAATACCAGCTCCTCACAGATCGGCACCAAAATCCCAAGACAGACGATCTGAACCGGAAAAGCGGCCGCGTAAAGTGTAGAGAGCGTTTCCTCGTAAGCGCTGTCATAAGAAGCCAGATTCCCGATCAAGACCAGATTGTTAAATCCCAAAGAAAGAGCAAGCGTCATAAGGATCAGCGCAAAATATTTCCAAAGAGGCGCCTTCCTATTCGGTACGATCCCGGCATGTTTCTCCATTACTCGGTCCTTATGAAAAAGCGTCAGCATAACAGGGATCGTAACCAGCGCCGCCACTCCTTCAACAATCGTTGTCACTTTCAAGATCTCTGTCATCAGCCGTTCATACAATTCACTCATCTTTGTCTGATCTTCCATCGCCTGTGTCACCAGCTCTGGTTCTGACGTCATATAAAGAAACGAAAACGCGCCTGCCGCAAGAACAGACACTCCAAATGCGATCGCCATCTTAAGGAGGAGCGGACTCCACAGCCGCCACATTCTTTTTCCATAAGATTCCTGCCCGCCGGCGGGCATTTTATACTCCTGACTCATAGTCATCCTCTCTTTCTTTTATATCACTCTTACCATTCTACTGCCCCAGACATAAACAATCAATTAAAAAAATATAAAAAAAGGGCCGTCCTTTCTTTCGGGGACAGCCCGCCGCCTTCTATGCCTACAATTTGATCTTGACCACATCCACATCCAAACTCCAGAGAAATTTATCCAAATCTTTGAAGGACAAGAATACCGTTGCCGTATTCTCCAATGGATGAATTCCAAGACTCTTGCATCGGCTAAGATCTTTGTCAATGAAGAATTCCACCGCATGGTCTGTATCGTTCATCAATCCAAATGGAGATACGCTCCCCTGCTTTAACCCCAGATATTTTTCCAGCCGTTCTTCTGAGGCAAAGCTTAAATTTCCGCCTCCCAGCTGTTTCCCAAGGGCTTTCAGGTCCACTTTCTTGCTTTCCTCGCAAGTGACCAGGAAATGGCGCTTTCCCTTAGAATCCCGCAGGAACAGATTCTTGCACAACGTCCCCTTCTTAGAAAGACCCAGTCTGTCCATATCTTCCATAGTATACACAGGTTCATGCTCCACTACTTCATATTTGATCTTTTGCTTGTCCAACGCGTCATAAACTTTCTGTTTCTGGTCTTCCATAGGGAACCCTCCTTTAGCTTTTCTTACTTTCCAATTATATTGCAGCCCGTTCCGAATGTAAAGCAAAAACTTCCTCCACTGCCGCCTGATAAGCGGTCAGACTTTCTGACTTCCGCAGCTTCTTTGCCTGTTTTTCACTCCCTGGGAACAGGCGGATCATATACGACCATAATTCTTTCATTTTAAATAACACCGGCTTTTCTCCCCCCCCGATTGCTTGGTATCCCGCGCAGATCTCGTCATGGAAGGCCCGCAGCCGTTTCACATCCAGTTCATTGCCGCCTTTTTCCAGCTTCTCCACAAGCATTGGGTCTGCGATCACACCCCTCCCCAGCATCAGCGTATGGATCTTTGGAAATTTCTCCAGCAGCTTTCCGCCTGCCTCCACGCTGAAAATGTCTCCATTATAGCACAGCGGATGCCTGCAGTGCTCCTCCGCGTAAGCATAGGCTGTCAGATTCACCGGATTCTGATAAAAGTCTTGTTGTGTCCTGGGGTGAAGGATTACTTCTTCAATAGGATACCGGTTATAGATTTCCAGGATTGCTTCAAATTCTTCCGGATCGTATTTCCCAAGACGAGTTTTCACAGAAACCTTTTGATCAGTATTTGCGAAAATTTCCGCAAGAAAGCGGTCTAATTCTTCTGTTTTTGCAAGAAATCCTGCACCTCTGTTTTTCCCTACCACTGTTTTGGAAGGACAGCCGAAATTCAGGTTTATTTCCATATATCCCAGTTCTCTTAGCTTTTGCATCGTGTTTAAACAGTCATCCGCCTGATTGCTCATGATCTGGGGAACCAGCCGCATCCCCTTATTATGCTCCGGATCGATCTCACGCATTTCCCGAGCGCTGAATCCTTTCTTGCTGTGAGGCACCAAAAAGGGAGTAAAATATTTGTCCATGGGATAGAAATATTTATGATAAGCGCCGCGGTAGACATAGGTAGTAATCCCTTCCATTGGCGCAAGATAATAATACATCTTTCATTTCTCCTTTTTCCAGATAAGGACATTCTGATTCTGCTTTTTTGTAATCTGTAATTCCCTTTCCCGCATTAGGATGGACCATCGAATACGCTGTATCGCCCGCAAAAAGCACTGTTAAGACCAGGCTTGCGCAGACCAGCGCCCGCCCCTTGACTCTGCGGATCATATTATCCAAAAGAGGCGCCAGCACATAAACGATCGCCAGTCCTCCAAGGCCAAAGACCAAAAGTCCCTCTGCGCAGATCCTTCCGTTCAGATTCAGAAAATATCCGCTGTAATCCCACCAGCGCTGGCCGTTGTGAGCGATCTCCAAGTAAAGGGAAGAAAAATATTCCACACATCCGCACAGCACCACTGTCGCTCCAAATTCCGCCAGGGGATTTTTTCTAAGCCGGTTCAAAAATACCAGAATCAGGACGCCCCCGCAGCCGTAGATCGGCAGCCACGGACCATGGAGCACTCCCCTGTTGACAAAGACCCCGTCATTGATCAGATGGAGACTGACTTCCCAGAGCCAGCCTATAAAAGAAAAGGCGAAAAACATCACGATCAAAGACCAAAGGGAATATCTCCTGAAGTAATTGATCATTTCGAGCCTGTTCCGCTTCATGTGCTCCGGAATGGCTGACATACGCAGCGGATAGCTTCTGCCGCTGATGGCATCCCGCAGAGACTCCACTTTAATCCTCTTTTTCACCCATTCTTCATACTCCTGCTCATTTGCGCTGTAGAACAAAGTAACTCCGAAGAATCCAGCAAGTCTTTCTACCAGGGACTTCTGTTTCTGCTTATCTTCTGTTTCATCCTCATCCAATAGAAAGATCGCGTCACTGTAAGTTTCCACTACAGCCCCCAGATCAGCCTTCTCAAAGAGATATCTGTCATTTAACAGTTCCTGGCCTTCCTTTTCCTCCTCTTTGTAATGTTCCCGAAGTCGGACATAAAATTCCGCAAATGCCGCCGTCCGATAGGGACTGGAATAAAATATTTCTGAAAGACCTAATGTTAAGCCGCCCAGCATGATCCAGCCAAAGTAGCTGATTTCCAGCAGAAAGCACTCCCACTTATGCCCTTTCATCATCCGCCTGGATAAAGTCACCGCCTGCCTGGGAGGCACATCTGGATTTTCCGCCGCGATATACGGCACCAGGAAGTAGGAATAATGCTTGACTATCCCTCCAACGATGGTCAGCCCCCAGAGGATCTGGTACAGCGAAGCTATAAACATGGTACAGGAAACTTTTACCCAGCGTTTTACCCTGAGCAAAAACAGCAGGCGCTGGGGAGATACCTTCTCATAGGTACGCCCTTCCAGAAATATCCTGCTTACGATTACTGTAAACATGTTGGTGAAGAAAAACCACCACAAAAACGCAAATAAAAAGCTGGCGATGATAAAAAGAACCAACGTTGCTTCCGTTGACCGGACTACAGAACGTACCGCCATAAGCGCCGTCGCGATCATCTCTCCCGATTCAATCTGGTTGACCGCCGCGGCCAACACCCCTCTGCTTCTTCCTAACACAGCGTTCTCACTATCAGAGTCTTCCGCTTGCTTTTCTAATTCCCTGGAAGCGGCCCTGCTTTCTTCCTTCTCTCCCATGACCGCTTCCGCGATCACCGTGCTCATTTCTGGCTTCTCCGGCACGACTCCGGTAGAGACCTCCTGGACGGCCGCTTCTTCCGAGGGCGTAAACACCGCCCCAATGCTTCCTGTCGTTTCCGATCCAAGATAGCTTGCCGCCAGACACAAAACAACAAAAAACCAGTAATGGCGTTTCAGAGACCGCCTGGCCTGCCGCTTCAGTTCTTTCCGCTTCACTCTCATCCCGCGTTTCCCCCACTTCCCATACGCCTATATGGATTTCGATAGTGACATTATAGCCTTCTCGATAAAATCCGTCAATTCTTACCTTTTTTCTCTTCTAATTCCGCAAATTTCGCGGCCATAGTGGGGTTTTTTCTGGTCAGCTTTTTTATGGTCAGGTCTTCGGCTTTGTTATTGGCAAGCCGCAGGTTGTTTTCTGAAGAAAGCAGCGCTTCCTTCGTCTTCTGCAGATGATCGATGGTTTTGTCGATTTCATCGATGGCGCGCTGAAACCGCTCGCTGGCAATCCGGAAATTTCTGGCGAATTTCTCCTTAAACTCGTTCATGTCCTCCTCAAAATGGGAGATGTCGATATTCTGGTTCCGGATCACCTCCAGCTGCTGCCGGTACTCCAACGCGTTGGCGGCCGCGTTCCGCAGGATTGTGATCATGGGGATAAAAAACTGGGGACGGATCACATACATCTTCGGATAGCGGTGGGATACATCCACGATCCCTTGATTATAAAGCTCATTGTCCGGCTCTAAAAGAGATACCAGCACCGCATACTCACAGTTCTTTTCACGGCGGTCCTTGTCCAGTTCTTTGAAGAAATCCTCATTCTTCTTTTTCGTAGCGGTCTCATCCATCTCATTTTTCATCTCAAACATAATGGAGATAAATTCCGTGCCTTCCGGGTCTGTCTCACGATAAATGTAGTCCCCTTTGCTCCCTGTCCGCGCATCGTTGTCTTTCTCAAAATACGCATGCTGAAAGCCAGTAGCCCGCAACTTGTTAAACTCCGTCTCGCAATGGACCTCCAGGCTCTCCCCGATCATCTTTGTGGACTGGCGGGCTTTAAAATCCTTGTAATAGGCGATCATTTCATCTTTCATTTTCAACTGTTCTTCATAGTTTTCCTTCAGCGACTGCTGTTTCAGCTGATTTTCCTTCTCGCCGGAATCCATCTTCGCCTGAAGCCGCATGATCTGTGTATCCTTTGCGGCCAGCTCCCGCTCTTTCCCAGCTATCCGCTCTGCCAGTTCCTTTTCCTTTTCCGCCGCTGCTTTCTCTATCTCCAACTTCCTTACATTCTCTTCCGCTTGAAGCTTCGTCTCCAACTCTTTGATCCTGGCTTCCTGCCGGCTGATCGTCTCACTGAATTTCTGTTCCGTCTTCGTCTGGGCCAATTCCTCCGCAGACTTCTTCTCCTGCCGAAACTGAACCTCCCGCTCCCGGATCTCTTTCTCAAATTCCTTGTCCCTAACCTGCTTAACGATAGCGGCATAGCCGGATTCATCCACTTGGAACACCTCGCCGCATTTAGGGCATTTGATTTCCTGCATAAAGTCTCCTCCTTGTCTGACTAACATGGTATAAGTGTAACATAAAACATAAAAGAGGACGTAGCCTTTTTAAACTTTACTACGTCCCAAATTCACTTTTGCCCTGTACCTTTTTGCCCTTTGGGGTGTACCCGTTTATATCTCCAGCACGTCCTCCCACTCTTCATCGGTCAGCCGCTCTACATACCACACGGGATCTATATCGTCCTCGGAGGGGATTATATGATTGGAGACGTACTGGAATCCGCCGTTTTCCAGCGGGCGCACGGTCACCTGGCTGCTCAGGGCTTTTTCTGTATTTTCTTCCGGCCAGACTGCCTCTACGGTAAGGGTCAGGGTTCCGTCTTGGTTTTTCTGGTAATCGACTACCTCCGGGATCGGCGTATAGGGGGTAAATCCGCAGTCGAACATCCCTCTTGGACGGTATTGATATGTTTTTGACTGTTCATCGAAGGTCATCCTTTCCCGCAGTTCTTCCGGCTCAACGGAAAGGAAAGCTGTAAAGACCTGCTGAATCTGTTCCTCTGGTATGTTATAGATCTGGCCTTCATAAGCCAGGTCGTAACCTGTCTGTTTTCCGTATTTCATTTCATAAAAGATTTCGTACAGATCGTAAAAATCCAGACTTCCGTAATCCTCCTCGCTCCAGTCGGTAATAAACAGCTGATTCAATCCATACCCCACAGGCTTGATGTATTTCCGGTTATATTCTCTGCAGGTCTCATCTATCGGCAAAACGCGCATCTCCGTATATCCCGAATCTCCATCGTACCCTTCCGGCTGGTACCTCTCAAAAAACAGCCATCCTTTTTCCGTATAATTCCAGCTATGAGCTCTGTACTCTTCTGCAACCTGCGCTTTTGGCTCCCCATCTTTCCAGGAAACCACAGTATTGGTCACATACAGTTCCCCATTCTCTGTCTGAAGATCATACCTGGCCAGTCCGCCATTATCCATCACCGCTAGTATCACCGCTTCCCCAGATTCTTTCTTTCTCCCCTTTTCACAGAGTTTCTCAATCTTTTCCGGATGTTCCATATTCAATTCTCCATCAAAGTCTACTGCTGTATGGCCGTCTCCAGCCAGCTTTTCTACGATCTTTTGGACTGTTTTTAAATCATTTAAGTTTCCTTCCTTTTGGGCAGTCTCATAAATCTCTCTATAAGATCCCGCAATCTTTTCTGTCTCATCACATAGTGTTTTTTGTCCTTTTCCTTTTGTGTCGCTCCTGTCTCTTTCATCAGTCCGACTAAAAACTGCCATCAGACCCGCAACTGCTGCGATAACAAACACTGCGCATATTATTTTCTTTTTCATTTCTTGACCGCACCTCATTTCTTACATATGTAATATTTCTACCCAAAAAATATGCGGTCAAACTTCGACCGCTATATAACTCCTTGTCCAAATCTTACATCAGTAAGATTTAAATGTCAATGAATTCTTTCCAACTCTATCAGCGTTCTGCGATATAACGCTTCTGTCTCCCGGTCATAACAGGAAAAAACCACTGCCATTAGGCTCTCCAAGTGCTCCGCCTTCCACCTTAGCACCGTTTCTGCCGCTACCCAAACCGCCTCTTCCGGCGGATATCCATATACTCCTGTAGAGATTGCCGGAAACGCGATGCTGCGGATTCCATATTTATCCGCAAGTTCCAAACTATTCCAATAACAATTCCTTAAATCGTCCCGATCCTTCGCCTTTCCAGAATATACCGGCCCAACCGTGTGGATCACATAATCCGCGGAAAGCTGATATCCTCTGGTAATCTTCGCCTCCCCTGTCTTACAGCCATGCAGGGTACGACATTCTTCCAAAAGTCTGGGGCCCGCCGCACAATGGATCGCCCCGTCCACACCGCCGCCGCCCAGCAGGCTCTGATTCGCCGCGTTTACAATGCACTGGCAGTCCAGTCTGGTAATATCTCCGCAATCCAGATAAATGCCGTCTCCAGCTTCCTCCCTGCCCTTCCAAGCTCGAACCTCCATAATATCCTCCCTACCTTTTCTTCTTCCAGTGACATACAAGACCGACCCCCAGTCCCAAAACCGCGGGACAGACCCAGCCAAATCCCAGGTTCGCGAAAGGAAGCAGGCTTGCCGCCTTCTCTCCTATTTGAGAAATATGCAGAAATTCCGCCGCCTCTTCCGGCAGCGCGTTTAAGAAATCCACAACAGCCGCGGCTCCCGTAAATATAGTCACCCACAGATAGACCACATGGTCGTTTTCAAAAAACCTGCCGCACAGGGTCAGGATGATCAGGGTCACCGTCAGCGGATAAAGGAACATCAGTACCGGCACAGAATAAGCAATGATCGTATCCAGCCCAGTATTCGCGATCGCGAAAGAAGCGATCGTAAACACCAGCGTCCACACACGGTAAGATGGACCAGCCGGAAAGATCTTCTCAAATATAGCGCTGCAGCTTGTCACCAACCCTACGGCTGTTTTCAGACAGGCCAGCGTTCCTGCCGCCGCCAGGATCAAAATTCCAAACGTCCCAAAGTAATAATCCGAAATCAAAACAAAAGCATCCCCGCCGTTTGCGGCCGCAGGAAAGACTCCCCTGCTCTGAGCGCCCACCATGGTCATAAGCACATAGATCACTCCCATGAGGATCGCTGTGAAAGCCCCCGCTTTTACCGTATTCTTCGCGATGGCGCCCGGTTTTTCCACTCCTAGTCCCCGGATCGCATTGACAACGATCATCCCAAAAGCCAAACCTGCCAAACCATCCATTGTATTATATCCTTCCAGGAAGCCCTTAAAAAACGGATGGGACACATATTCCTCGATCGGCTGGATTTGGGATATACTTCCCATTGGCGCCGTCAGCGCCCGAATCACCAACACTCCCAAAAACAGCAGGAATAAAGGCGTCAACACTTTTCCTACCCAAGTTAGAATCTCGCCCGGCCGAAGCGAAAAAAACAAAACCACCGCAAAAAAGGCCAAAGAGAAAACTCCCAAAGCCAACTTCTGACTGCCCTCCGGCAAAAGAGGCGCAAGCCCTATGGTAAAAGAAACAGTAGCACACCGCGGGATCGCAAAAAAAGGACCAATAGTCAAATGCAGAGCGCAGGTAAAAAAGAGTCCGTATCTTCTCCCTACTCTGCCGCTCAGCTCCAGCATACTATTTTCCTGACTGATTCCCAGCGCCGCGACTCCAAGGATCGGAATCCCTACTCCTGTAATGACAAATCCTGCCGCCGCCTGCCACATATGCGCTCCTGACAGTTGTCCCATAGAAATCGGGAAAATCAGATTTCCCGCCCCAAAAAGTAGTCCAAACAGCATACTGGCCACTACCAGAATCTGCCGACTGTTTAATTTCCCCTCCACCTTTTGTCTCCTTCCTCTGTCTGCATATAATCTGCAGTCCTCTCATAATCATGACATTTTCTCTATTATAACACTGGTATCCAAATGCCACAACGGTAGATTAGAAACGAAATCTGAACATCCGCGAAAAATTTTCTTGACACTCTTAAATAATCCGTGATAGAATTTCTGCAAATAAGATATTGCGAAAACCGTTGAAGCGGAGATCAAAGCAGTCATGCGCGCACAGAGAGTCCGGGAAGGTGAGAGCCGGGTGGAAATGCAGTCTGCCAAATGGACCGCTGAGGGCACAGTCAAAAGGCTTTGGCCTGAGTATTCTGTGACGTGCAGGCATACGTCAGTTGCCGGGGATATGTCAGTATCCTGCTAAGCGCATGGGGTTCCCCATGAATCAAGGTGGCACCGCGGATTTGTTTTACCGTCCTTGACAGAATTTTCTGTCAGGGATTTTTTATTTTCCAGGATTCACATTCAAACGCTTCTTGACATACCCCTGACAGACACACCAAGAAATGGAGGTCAAACACTATGATCAAAGAAGCTATCATCAAACTATCACAAAAACAAGACTTGACTTATGAGGAAGCTGAACAAGTAATGGATGAGATTATGGAGGGAAAAGCGTCCGACGTACAGAAATCCGCTTACCTCACCGCCCTTTCCCTGAAAGGCGAAACCATTGACGAGATCACTGCCTCTGCCGCCGGTATGCGTTCCCACTGCATTAAGCTGCTTCACAACGTAGACGCTCTGGAAATCGTAGGAACCGGCGGAGACGGAGCCAACTCCTTTAACATCTCTACCACCGCGGCTATGGTCATTTCGGCAGCCGGTGTACCGATCGCAAAGCACGGCAACAGAGCCGCCTCTTCCAGAAGCGGAGCCGCTGATGTACTGGAAGCCCTTGGTGTCAACATCAATCTTCCTCCTGAACGCAGCGCCCAGTTACTGCAGCAGATCCATATCTGCTTTCTGTTCGCTCAGAATTACCATATAGCCATGAAGCATGTTGCCCCGATCCGCCGGGAACTGGGAATCCGGACTGTTTTCAATATCTTAGGTCCTCTCTCGAACCCGGCCGGCGCCAATATGGAATTAATGGGCGTCTATGAAGAAGAACTAGTGGAGCCTTTGGCCCAAGTTATGGGCAAACTTGGCGTTGCCAGAGGTATGGTAGTCTACGGTCAGGATAAGCTGGATGAAATTTCCATGAGCGCTCCAACATCTATCTGCGAAATCCGGAACGGATGGTTCCAGTCCTACGAGATCACCCCGGAACAGTTTGGATATGACCGCTGCGGCAAAGAAGATCTGGTCGGAGGCACACCAGAGGAAAACGCCCGTATCACTCTGGATATCCTAACCGGCAAAGAGCGTGGAGCAAAACGCCGCGCCGTCTGCCTGAATGCCGGGGCGGCCATCTATATTGCCGGGAAAGCTTCCACCATGGCCGATGGTGTAAAACTTGCGGAACAGCTTATTGACAATGGGACCGCGGGAAAGAAATTAGAACAGTTCCGGGAGGAAAGCCAGCGATGAACATTTTAGAAACTATTACCGACCGTACCCGCCAGCGGATCTTGGAGGAGAAAGCCCAAACCCCTCTTTCTCTAGTCCGATCCAGGGCAGAGGAAATCCGCCGCCGGGAAATCGCCGGAGAGATACCCTCTTTTGAGAAAGCCCTTTCTCAAAAAGGATTATCTTTTATCTGCGAGGTAAAGCGAGCTTCCCCATCCAAAGGGCTGATCGCTCCTGATTTCTCGTATCTTGCTATCGCCAAGGATTATGAAGCGGCTGGAGCGGCGGCTATCTCCTGCCTTACGGAGCCCTATTGGTTCCAGGGCAGCGATATGTATTTGAAAGAAATCACAGAACAGGCCTCCATTCCTGTCTTACGCAAAGATTTCACCTGCGACGAATACATGATCTACCAGGCGAAAGCCCTCGGCGCTTCCGCCATATTACTGATCTGCTCTGTACTGGAAGAAGGCGCCCTGCGGGCTTTCTTGGAACTCTCCAGGGAACTTGGCCTTGCCGCCCTTGTAGAGGCCCATGATCCAAAGGAAATTCTGCTGGCCAAACGCTGCGGCGCCCGGATCCTGGGCGTCAACAACCGGAATCTGCGGGATTTCACAGTGGATATCCACCACAGTGAACGTCTCCGCTCCCTGGCCGGCCCAGATATGATCTTCGTCTCAGAAAGCGGCGTCCACAGCCTTCAAGACTTGAATCCGCTGCTGGAAAACGGCACGGATGCCGTATTGATCGGCGAATATCTGATGCGGGCCAAAGACCGGAAGAGAGCTCTTAAGGAACTGCGGGCCAAGGCGCGGGAGAGGAATGCCGGGAAGGAGGAATGCCAATGACAAAGGTCAAGATCTGCGGACTTTGCCGCAGGGAGGACATTGACTACATCAACCAGACCAGACCGGATTACTGCGGATTTATCGTTGATGTCCCCTTTAGTTCCCGGAGCGTCTCTCCAGAACAACTGTCCCGGCTTGGGGCAGAACTAGACAGGGCCGTCTGCCCGGTAGGCGTTTTTGTCAACGCCCCACCCAAGCTCGTAGCCCATCTGCTGAATGAGCGCCTGATCCATATTGCCCAGCTCCACGGGCAGGAAAACGAAACTTATCTTGAGACGGTCCGTTCTCTGTGCGGCAGTTCTCAAAAGCCTGTCCTTTGGAAAGCATTTTCCATCTCCTGCCGGCAGGACTTGGATCTGGCGCGAAAAAGCAGCGCGGATATGATTCTTCTGGACCACGGGCGAGGCGGCAGCGGCCGGCAGTTTGACTGGAGCCTTCTGGCTTCGCCTCCCGCCGGATTTACCAGGCCCTATATCCTGGCCGGCGGCCTCAGTCCCGCCAATATTCCAGAAGCCATCCGCCGATACCGGCCCTGGGGCATCGATCTTAGCAGCTCAGTGGAGACAAACGGATATAAAGATGTATCAAAAATCAAGGCAGCGATCGCTGCGGTAAGGAGTGTAAAATTATGAGTAAAGGAAGATATGGCGTTCACGGCGGCCAGTATATCCCTGAGACCCTGATGAACGCGGTAAACGAACTGGAAGAAGCTTATAACTATTACAAAAACGACCCTCAATTCAACCAAGAACTGACCCAGCTTCTCAATGATTACGCGGGACGGCCTTCCCGCCTCTACTATGCCGCAAGGCTGACCGAAGATCTGGGCGGCGCTAAGATCTATCTGAAGCGGGAAGACTTAAACCACACAGGCGCCCACAAGATCAACAACGTTCTAGGGCAGGTCCTGCTGGCCAAAAAAATGGGCAAGACCAGGATGATCGCCGAGACAGGCGCCGGCCAGCACGGTGTCGCCACAGCCACGGCGGCGGCATTAATGGGACTGGAGTGTGAGGTGTTCATGGGTGAGGAAGACATCCAGCGGCAGGCGCTCAACGTCTACCGGATGCGCCTGCTGGGCGCCGCCGTCCATTCTGTCACTACCGGAACCGGCACCCTAAAAGATGCGGTTTCCGAGACCATGCGGGAATGGACCCGCCGGATCGACGACACCCATTATGTATTAGGTTCCTGTATGGGACCGCACCCGTTTCCAGAGATCGTACGGGATTTTCAGTCTGTGATCTCCCGTGAGATCAAAGCGCAGATCTTGGAAAAAGAAGGCCGGCTGCCCGACGCTGTCCTGGCCTGCGTAGGCGGCGGCTCCAACGCCATCGGCGCATTTTATCATTTTATCGAAGACAAAGACGTACGCCTCATCGGGTGCGAAGCGGCTGGAAGAGGCATTGATACCGCTCAGACGGCAGCCACCATTGCTACCGGAAGGCTTGGCATTTTCCACGGTATGAAGTCCTATTTCTGCCAGGATGAATACGGGCAGATCGCTCCGGTCTATTCCATTTCCGCCGGACTGGATTACCCCGGCATCGGACCGGAACACGCTAATCTCTACGACACCGGCCGGGCTGAATATGTAGCCGTCACCGATGACGAAGCCGTGGAAGCATTCGAATACCTGGCCCGCCTGGAAGGCATTATTCCGGCTATCGAAAGCGCACATGCTGTAGCACACGCCCGGAAGATCGCGCCCCAAATGGGCAAAGACCAGATCATCGTTATCAACATTTCCGGAAGAGGCGACAAAGACTGCGCCGCCATCGCAAGATACAGAGGGGAGGATATTTATGAGTAATATTCAGAAAGCATTTGAAAACAAGAAAGCGTTTATTCCATTTATCACCTGCGGGGACCCGGACCTAGAGACCACGGAAGCTTTGGTCTGCGCACTGGAGGAAGCCGGCGCCTCCCTGATCGAGCTTGGGATCCCTTTCTCCGATCCCACCGCAGAAGGTCCTGTCATCCAGGGCTCCAATATCCGAGCTCTTTCCGGCGGCGTGACAACAGACAAGATCTTCCAGATGGTGGAAAGAATCCGCAGACGCACTCAGATTCCCCTGGTGTTCATGACCTATGCCAATGTGGTATTCTCCTATGGCACAGAAAGATTTATCAGACGAGCATCACAGATCGGCATGGACGGACTGATCCTGCCGGACGTGCCGTTTGAGGAAAAAGAAGAATTCGGCAGCGTTTGCCGCAACTACGGATTGGATCTGATCTCTTTGATCGCTCCCACCTCCCTTGAGCGTATCCGAAACATTGCTAAGGAAGCCTCCGGCTTTGTATACTGCGTTTCCTCCCTGGGCGTTACGGGGACCAGAGAGTCTATCACCACGGACGTGAAGGCCATGGTCGATCAGGTAAGAGCGAACACATCTATCCCTTGCGCAGTAGGATTTGGAATCTCCACACCAGAACAGGCGGGACAGATCGGGGCACTGTGCGACGGCGTCATCGTCGGAAGCGCAATCGTGAAGCTCTGCGGGCAGTACGGACGCTCCTGCGTGCCTTATGTAGCTGAATATGTGGAGGAAATGGTCCGCAGGCTCTAAAAAGGTACAGGGCAAAACGCAATTGGGGACGTAGCCTTTTTGCAAAAGGCTACGTCCCCAATTAAAAGTTTAACAATTAATCATTTCCAACAACCTGGAGGTCTTTTGGATATTTTGTCAATACTTCACATCCATCTTCTGTTACGATAACAAGGTCTTCGATTCTGACTCCCACATCGTCTTTCAGATAGATTCCTGGCTCGATTGAGAAGCACATTCCTGGCTCTGCGATCAGATCACAGGAAGCACTTGCCTCTGGCGGCTCATGTACAGTCATTCCTACGCCGTGTCCGGTACGGGTCAGGAATTTGTCGCCGTATCCAGCGTCAGAGATGACTTTACGCGCTACTGCGTCGATATCGCTCATCTTTACGCCTGGTTTTACGAAATCGATAGCTGCCTGCTGAGCTTCTTTTACGATCTCGTATACTTTTCTGTGCTCTTCGCTTACAGATTTGTAGAATACGGTACGGGTCATATCGCACCAGTAGTTGTTGATCGGCGCCCACAGGTCAAACAGAACCGCGTCTCCTTCTTTCAGGGTCTCGCCTGCTACCGCGCCATGGTGCGGCTCAGCGGCGTTCTTGCCATAGCATACATACTGAAGCTGCATATCCTGTACGGCTCCATTTGCTTCGAAGAACTCTTCGATCATGTCAGAAAGCTGTTTCTCATCCAAGCTTGGATCAATGTGGTTGATGGCAAATTCAACAGCCATATCGTTTACACGGGCAGCGTTGCGCAGAAGTTCTTTCTCCTGCTCATCTTTGTGTGCCTTACACCAGTCAACGCAATCAGAACCAAGTACCGGAATAATGTCATCCCTCTCCTGCAGAACAGAGATTGTATGTTTGGTATCCCAGTTTTTGTCAAATCCAACTTTGCCCGGCTGAAGTTCAGCAGCGATCATTGCATATGGATTCTCGCCGTCAGCGTAGTAATGCATAGTGATTCCATCGATCGGCTCAACACAGAACAGATTATTCATAAATGCATGAATCTCTCCGCTGTCTTTGATCAGGATGGCGCCGCAGCGCTCCATCGGATTTACGAAGATTCCTACCAGATAAAAGATAGACGGATCATCCGCTACCAGAATCTGAGTAAGACCCTCTTTCTTCATGTTTTCAATTACTCGATCAAACCGTTCTTTGTTCATCATAATACCTTCCCTCCAATCTTATGATTTTGATTATGATATGGTTTGAAAAATAAATAGCATATTTAATTATTCTGCTTTCTGTTCTCTTAATTTTGCAAGTTCCGCGCGGCGTTCTTTTGTCATTCCGCGGAAGATCAGAACTGCGACAAGACCGATAGCCAGAAGTACCAAGAAACCAGTGAACATATAACGGTATCCGCTTACACCCTCGAAGGTAGACAGGCACCAGCCGTTAAACAGAGGCATAATACTTTCTGCGCCGTATCCAAGAGGCGTAATAATAAAGGTTGCAGCACCCATGATCTCTACCGGATAGTTTCCTTCCTCCATGATCGCATAGTGCAGCGCCTGTGCGGAATACATAGACATACAAAGAATTCCGATAAAGATGATCAGCAGCCACAGAAGGGTCATGGTCTGAGGCATGAGCAGCAATCCTGCTACACCAACCATCATCAGGATGATATCGATCATCATCATAAGAGAAAGTCCCTTGCGGTCCGCGATCTGTCCGCCTGCCCAGCATCCAACAAAACGGAAACCGTTTGCCGCGTATCCCATGATACTTGCCAGTGCCGCAGACATACCAAAAGCAGCCGTACAATAAGGAACAACATATGTATAACTTACGATAACGCCATAAGTTGCGAACATAACGATTACCAACAGCCATGTGGTAGGCATTTTCAGGACACGCAGTACCTGACGGCCAAAATTCGTTTCACCTTTTTCTTTTTCAATCTTCTTGAAATCCGGAATTTTATTCCGCAAAGCAAAGTAGCAGATCACACCAACGATGATAGCCTCTGCACAATAGAAAACGATCAGTCCAGACATTCCAAGCTCATCGCCTACTACGTTACAGGCCGCTGTAAAGGCGGCAACCAGGATCAAACCAGAGGCAAAGTTCAGGACGCCACGTCCCATATCAAACAAAGCATAACCTCTGGCCTGCTCTTCTGGCCGACAGAGTACACGCAGTACTTTCATCAACGGGTTCCAGAATGTCAATACAGAAGTAATACCCCAGATCGCATAGATAGCTATATGGATTGGGAACGCAGGTTTAGTAAGAAGGATCAGGCCAACGGCACCTGTTACGATCAGCGATCCAGGTACAACGATCTTCAGCGGCGCACGGTCCGCTACCCATCCACCTAAACAGTAACCAACAATTGTTAAAGCGCCGTAAGCGCTGCCCAGCATACCCATCTGCAAGTCGCTGATTCCAAAATAAGCTACATAAGCGTCATAATAGTAACTCCGGAAATACGGCAGAAGATACACACTCATACCAGCCAGGGCAATCAGCAAGATCAACGCTCTGTTTTTCTTGTATCCAGCAGTCTCCATAAAATTCTCTCCTCCTTCAGGATTGCCTTCTTGAACCGACTTTATTTCGTTCATCTGCAGCTGTCCGATAGGTCGATTACAAAGCAATATTTGTTTCTTCTATTATGGCATGTTAAGTCGATTTGTCTAATTATCTGATTTTTCTTTAAAATCATCTTTTTATATATTTTTTTCTTTTTAAGAATTTTTCATCGTCAAATGCGGCGATTGATAAATTTTCAACAATTCTGTTTTTAACTTTCATAGATTTTTGTACTTTAAAGCAATTTTTGTTGAAATTTTATCGTTTTCTAGTAAAATAGTAAGAAGATTTATCACTAAATACCAAAAGGAGGTCTTGGCCATGACACCCAGTGAACACGTTGGTTCCAGAATCAAGTTATATCGGAAGCATAAGCATCTCACCTTGGAAGAATTTTCAAAAATGATCTCGCGAAGTCCTTCTACTGTTTCAAAATATGAGTCTGGGAAGATCATTATTGACGTAGAGACGCTTTTTGAGGTTGCCACAGCTTTGAATATTTCCGTCAATCAGTTGATGGACTATACTCCACCTCATGAAATTTCAACCCCTGCTCAGAATACAACCGGAAATTTCTTTCGTCAGGCAAACCTTTTTTATATGTATTCCTGGTTTGGCGCGGAAAAAAGATTTTATGTCTGTGCTCTTGAGATCATCCGCAATGCGTTTGAAGATAATCAACGTGATAAGATCATCCTCTATTATGATATTGAGAGCACTAAGAATTATTCAAAATCAAAATTTATCTATAATGGGACGATCTCTTATTTTGAGTCTCATGTAACAATGAGAATGGAAAACCCCTATAACAGCGGGGATCGGATTTTCATTTACGCAAAATCTCCGTTCCACATACTGGGTACTTCCAATGGGCTGCTGCTTGGCATCTCGGAATCCCTCCGGAGCCCAACTTCCTTCAAAGTGATCTTCTCCCAGAGCGCTCTGAAAGAAGACGAAGAATTGAAGGCCGGATTGAATATCTCTTCTAAAGAAGTAATTGCGGATATCCGCCGTACCAACTGCTTGATGGTATATTGATCATTTGGGTACAGGGCAAAATGCATTTTGGTACACCCTAAAACGCGATTGGGGACGTAGCCTTTTTGCAAAAGGCTACGTCCCCACTGGCGTTTATGCATCCGGATCTGGATAATAATTCACTTCGCTCCCCACATCCTGGAACATGTTCAGCGGAACGCCCGATATATACTCCATCCCCAGCCGGTCAGGCGCCAGGGGATACCGGTAAACGCACTCCATATTCATGGCCTCGCCGTTCAGCGAATTGGTAGGAAAGTTCAGGCTCACCCGGTCTTCTTCCCCATCGCTCTCCAACGTATAAGTCCCACTGGCCAGTATATCCGGCTCACTTCTATAAAGGCCATGCATATACTCTACCCGCCCGTCCGGATAGAAATCCAATGTGCTGATATATGTATGCCCTTCTATATCCTGGGTCTGATAGGACCAATGATGCCCATCGATACTCGCCGGGACATAAGGCTGGTTCTCCACGATGCTGAATTCGAAATTATTATCGGACAATACATTGATCCTTATTTGAAGATCGTCTTTATACCAGAGGTATTCCATCCCACCGTTGTCCTCATTCCGAAAACGCGCTTCCCTGCCGTATCCGCGGCCCAGCATATAAGTATTCAGCTTCTTGACACATTCTGTAGAATCCACCGGGATTGTCCCTTTGATAGTCTCTCCATTCTCACCTTGACTCGGATAGTCTTGGGCAACCGGATCATAGAAACTACAGTACGCCTCATCTGTTTGGTCCCAAACATTCAGCGCATTCATCTCCGGAAGGCCAAAAAACTCCCCCGGTCTCGGAACATCTGTGCCAGTGAAGCACACTTCATAAGGTTCCAGTGTCACTTCCCCCGGTTTCCGGGCCCGATCAAAATTTTCTTCCTCTGACTGTTCTTTCTTGGTCTCTTCTTTTCCAGAATCTTCTTTCTTCGTTTCTGTTCCCTCCGTCTGGGCAACCTGGGCTTCCTTCTGCTGATTCTTTTCCACCAGAACGCCTGTCATCACTCCGCCGGCTCCCCCAAGTCCGATCACCGCCGCCGCGATCACCGCGGCCAGGGACCCCCGCCGGTCCCCGTGGCGGCGGTGGGACCAGAACATTTCCGGGTCACAGGCCGTACAAAGGGGACTGACGTCGATCTGCTCCACCGGGACCCCTGCGCGCAGGAGCCAGAGGCGGGTAATCATCTTTAAGTCTACATAATATTTATCATCTTTCTGGGCGATGGCATCTTTCGCATCATCCCCCAACGCCGCAAGCATGGCCTCGGGCACATCGCTGTCCGTCTCAAAGCAGCACGCGCCAATACATGGGCCCAGGGCCACGGTCAGGTCCTCC
>OGYF01000230.1_pt1 | contig 62643 bp, 66 predicted proteins | sample 1576451 | NCBI WGS metagenome assembly OGYF01 (sample SAMEA3541505, study PRJEB24748) | human gut metagenome | biome: human gut; feature: human-associated habitat; material: faeces | place: China | collected 2012
CGCATACCGCCTTTTCTTGTTATCCAGCCCTCCGGCTGTATCGGTTGAGCAAAAGCCAGCGTGGGATTGATGTGGTATCTTTATCTAAGTGATACCCCTGTCTCCCACTTGCTAACTGCTTTATTTGAAAGAAACAATTTATCCGCAAGCTCCTGCTGCGTCATACCTTTTTCCTTTCTGCATGATGCAACGAAGGCGCCGAATTTCTCCTTGTCTATCTCATACATACGACCACCACCCTTCCTATGGCCATTGTACCCAATGGGAGGTGTTTTCGGCAATCGCTTGTCGGTAGACTGGAAGAAGAATGCCCTAATTTTCGCAATTTCTACATTCAGAGAGACCCGTTTCTGCTATGTAACGACTATAATCCCTCCAAAAGCACAGGCATTATCTTGCATACGGCCTACCCTTTCTTGCCATCGGGCAGGCCGCAGCAAAGCAGACGGAATAACTGTCAGCAGCCCAGCCACTACGCGGCGTGCCGTTTTCTCATTCACCGCTTTGAGTTTTTCTGACCTCAAGATAATAGTGTGGCTCCTCTAAATCAAGCTCCACCTCGGTGATCCCCTCTTCGATATCAAATCCAAAGTTCTGCCGGACGATCTCTATGGCTCCGTAATTCTCTATAGATGCCCGCTGTCCGGTGAAGCGCAGGTTGCTGCCCAAAGCCGTCACCATGTCATAGCCCTCTATGCCTGTATCCTCGCCACCGCAATGGAAATCGAAGCTGCTTTCCTTATGCTGCCTCACCTCCACAGCTATGCTCCCCCCTGCCGGAACGGTAACGGGGAATGTCAGGTAGAGGATGCGTTCCCTGTGAGCCGTCTCGTCTATGATATCCTCTATGCGGGCGCCCCACTCAAAGGAATAGCGTTCCTTTGGGGCAGCACCCATGGGACCATGCTCGGCATAGTATTTCAGAATGTCCCCATAGTACATCCCGAAGGGGATGCGCCCGTTAAGGTAACGGTTATGGTCGCCATCAAAGTCATTTCCGCTGATGGCGTCATACTTACTCCGGGCGATGCGCTCCAATACCTCCCCGAGGGTGCTTTCAGAGCGGGTCATGGCTGCGGCGGGGCCCTCTGTTGCCTTCTCCGGCTCGCAGCTGCCGTTCTCATAGCCCTGCATGCGGATATCCCAAATATCCTCGCCTATCACAACCATATACTTGGTGTTCTCATCCTCCCTGCGCCTGCCTTCCCGGATAAAGAAGTCCCTGAGGCCCTCTCCGGCTTCCGGATCTTCTCCCCCGCCGTTGAAGCCGTAGGTCATAATATTTGTTGCTTCACTGTTATAACGGTAATGCACACCCAGCGTGGCTGCCTCATGGCCGCAGCCGCCATCGGTAATATCCGTGAATTCATACACGATCACAGGGGTCGTAAGCGTCGGCGGATCGGCAAACGCTTCCACAAAATAGCTGCCATCTGAGAGCAGGTCGCGGTAGCCTTCCCAGGAAGTCAGGCTCAGGAGATTGACGCTTTCCGTGTGTTCGTCCCCCGCGCCCCGGAAGCCGCCAGTATAGGAGCCGCTTACAATCTCATAGGCCACTTCCTGTCCGTTTACCGAAATAGCAGGCCACTCCATAAGCTGATAGTCCCCGGCGATGGGATAGACAGCCTCCACAATCATATCTTCCTCCGTATGATTGGAAAGGGCATAGGAATCCATCGTATGAACGCTGCCTACATTATCTGCCCACGGATCGGCGCTCTCAGCTTCCGGCAGATAGGCAGAAAAGTCGAAGCTGAGCGTCCGCTCTGCCATAATCCCAGACCTTTCCTCCATCAGCGTCAGAGGGAATACCGGCCCGGCATAGGACATGAACACCATGCCCTCCCCATGGCCGCTGCCCCCGCCTCCAGCGCTCTCTGTTGGCGCTTCCTGTTCCGCTGTATTTCCTCCACCCAGCAGGGCAACGCTTCCTATCACCACAACGAGGCAGGCCGCAGCCGCGGAAGCCCATTTTGCCCAAACGGGGAACCGCGTTCTTTTTTTATTTTTCGCAACCGCATCCGCGACATGCTCTTCGCTGACGTCGCCGATGAGTTCAAGCAAATCTTCCGCTTTCATTCAATGGCCCTCCTGGCTCAGTTTATCCCGCAGCTTCAGCCGCGTGCGGTGCAGCATGGACTTGACCTTGCTTTCGGAAAACCCAAAGCGATCCCCAATTTCCCGGATAGAGTACAAATACCAATACCGGCAGAGGAACACCCTGCGTTCTGTCTCGGGCAAGGCCGAGAGCAGGCCATCCAGCAGCTTTGCAAGCTCCTGCCGCTCCATTTCGTCCTCGATGCTGAAGTTGCCGGATACACACTCCTCAAGCTCAGACAAAGCAAGGGGTATCTGCCCGCTGCCCCGCATCTGCGTATGCGCCCGCCGCCACCGGTCGATGGATAAGCGGCGGGTGATCTTTCCAAGAAATGCGCTGAGAATGGACGGGCGGCTTGGCGGCATGGCGTTCCATGCCCGCTGATAGGTATCGTTCACACATTCCTCCGCATCCTCATGCTGATACAGGATGTTCCAGGAAATACCGTACAGGTATTTTCCGTATTTCGCTGCCGTCTGTGGAACTGCCTCTTCGGCTCGGCTCCAATACAACTCCACAATCTGGCTGTCATCCATGTTTACACCTCCCCGGGGATCATATGAAAAGGCCTTCATCTATCTACACGCAAAGAATCGCAAAACGTTGCATGGTGTGCTGGTATTTTATAATACCATGATGCGGATGATGTTGGGAACTCTGCACCTGTTGACAAACTCGATATTCGAGATTATAATAATGCCATAGAACTCGATAATCGAGATAGGAGTGCGCACCATGCCTAGACAACGGTTCCAGACCTTGACGGAGCAGATGTTCTATATCCTGCTCTGCCTGAAGGAAGAATGCTATGGCATCGACATATTCGATCAGATTCAGGAGATGACGGAAGGCCGTGTCTCCGTGGGCTCCGGCACCCTGTATAACCTGCTGGAGCAGTTTCTGGAGGCGGAAATGATCCGCGAGGTAAAAGCCCAGGGGCGCCGCAGGAGCTATATCCTTACGGAGAAAGGTAAGGAAATGCTGGACGCGGAAGCGGAAAGGCTCAGAAACCGGGTAGCCGATTACGACGCCATTTGGGGCGGAAAGGGAACCATATGAAAAACACCAAGCGCAGGATGGAACTATTCTTCTCCTATGACCGCACAGGCATACAGACCCACCTCCAAAAGATGGCGGCAAAGGGATGGATGCTCGAAAAAATGTCGAATTTCAGCTGGCACTACCGCCGCATCGAGCCGAAAGAGCTGACATTCGCTGTGACCTATTTCCCCAAAGCCTCAGAATTTGACCCGGAGCTCACCGAGGGGCAGCGGGTATATCAGGACTTTACTGCACGCTCCGGCTGGCAGTTCGTATGCCGCTCCGCCCAGATGCAGGTCTTCTGTACGGAGCAGGAGAACCCTGTTCCCATCGAGACCGATCCCATGGTTGAGATCGAAATGATCCATGGGGCAGCGAAGAAAAGCCATCTGCTCAGCCATTGGCTGCTGCTTGGCGTGGGCCTGCTGAATGCCCTGCTGTTCCTCTCCCGGCTCCTCGGAGACCCCATCGGCGTGCTGGCAAGCCCGGCGAACCTTTTCACCGGGTTTGCCTGGTCTGTGATGCTGCTTCTCTGCATCGTTGGGCTCGCGGGCTACTACCGCTGGCGCAGGCGGGCGTTGAAGGCTGCAACTCACGGTGAATTTACCGACACACCCAACTATGCAGGATTTCAAAAGCTCATGCTATGCATCGTGCTGGTGGGCTTTGTCTGGTGGATTTTGAACCTCTTCGCCGCCGGGGACAGGTTGCTCCAGACGGTCGCCCTTCTCATGCTGCTCTATATGTTCGGCCTGTTCGCCATCGTGAACGCCGTAAAACAATTCCTCAAGAAACGGAAGGCATCCCGGGGAACCAATCTCGCCATCACCCTGACGGTGGATGTGGTGCTGGCGTTCGGGATGATGGCGGCCATCGTATTTGGCACCCTGCGCGCTGTGCAGAGCGGCATTTTCGCACCGGAGGCGGAGACCTATGAACACAGGGGCAGCACATTCGTCCTCTATCAGGACGAGATTCCCCTTCGGGTAGAGGATATGCTGGACGTCACATACATCGGCTATATCTGCCGGAAGCATAGCGATGAAAGCATATTTCTCGGGCGCTACGATATGTCCCAGTTTCCGCGTTTTGATGACGAAGCGGCCCATGACGTTCCAGGGCTAGATTATACGCTCACGCTGGTCAAAGCGCCCTTCTTCTATGATCTGTGCAGGACCCGACTGATCCGGGAACGGGATGAAACCCACGATCCCGATGTGCCAGAGGGCTTCAAACGCGTTTATTTGCAGGAGGATCCTGCGCCCTGGGGCGCAGAGGAAGCCTATCGGCTGGCTTGGCAGGATACCGGGCCGTCCAACACTTATCTCCTCTGCTATGCCGACCGTTTTGTGGAGATCAGCCTCGACTGGGAACCTACTTTAGAGCATATGGCAACGGTCGGAGAAAAACTGGGCGGCATTGCGTAAACGGAAACAGAATGAAATAGCGGGGCGTTTTCGCTCCTCTTGTTTCATCAGCTTGCAAAGGCAATTTGCAATGGCTCCATTCCGTATGGCAGGCGCTAGTTGCTCCTCCCCCTGTCCTGAAAGCCCGCCATGGCCAGTCGTTCCCCGTCAAAGGAGAGGGCCAGGTCGGGAAATGAAAAAGCCGGCCACTCTTCGTAGCATGTGGCAACTGTCTATGAAATAAGAAAGTGAACCTTTTGGGTTCATCATTTGTATATGTAAGTGAGAGGAGGTGTGGAGCGTGTGCTGGATCCGTACATAAAGCAATATGGCAAGCGGCTGTTCGGGCTGTGCATGACGCTCTGCATTAGCCCCTATGAGGCCGAGGAGCTCTATCAGGACACCTGGCTCAGGGCCTTGAAATCCTTCCGCCAATATGATCAAAGCCGTCCCTTTGAACCTTGGATCACGCGGATCTGTGTCAATACCTACCGCAACGCCATCCGTCGTGCCGCAAGGAGCCCGCTGCTGCATTTTCTGAGCGAGGAGGAGAAGGCGGCAGCCATGGAAAAGGTCCCAGCACCGGAAAAACCGGAATACGGTGCGCTGTACGCGGAAATTGACCGGCTGCCGGAAAAGCTGCGGCTCACCGTGATACTCTATTACTTTCAGGATATGGATATAGCGTCTGTGGCAAATGCGCTGGGCGTGCCGGAAGGTACGGTAAAATCCAGATTGAATAAGGCACGAAAACGATTGAAGGAGGCGCTTGGCGATGAGACAGATCTATAACTTTGAATCCCATGAACCGCCGTGCCTCAATGAGCGTAAGCTTCGGACTGAACTCGAACGGCGCAGACTAAACTTGCAGACAGCGCTCATCGCTCTGGCTGGCATCCTGATGCAGGCAGTGTTGGTGCTTCTCGCCTTCATCCTGCGGGAGGCATATCCCCTGCTCACGGCTATGTGCCTCGGCTATACGGTAATATCCGTCACCAGCGGCAGTATCCTTGCTATCCTGTTTGCCAAAAAAGGAGGGGTTATCCATGATGTTTAATGCCTTATTGGCGCTCCCGCTACTCTTTGCAATACTATGTATTCCCGTCCTGGTGGGCGTGTACGTCTGTCGGGACGCAAAGCGGCGGCAGATGAACGCGCCGCTCTGGACGCTCATCGCTGTCGTTACGCCCTCCCTCATCGGGTTCATCATCTATCTTCTTGTGCGGGGGAACTTTTCTGCTCTCCGCTGCCCTCAGTGCGACGGAACGGTAACGGATCAGTATGTGGTCTGCCCCCAATGCGGTGCAAAGTTGCGCCCGGCCTGCCCCAACTGCAATATGCCCATCGAGCCGGAATGGAAGGTTTGCCCCAAATGCGCAACGCCACTGCCGGAAACGCCGGAGGAAATCAATACGCCGGTGAAGCCCAGGGACAAGACCCTCTGGAAAATACTCCTGGCCGTCATCCTGATTCCGGTGCTGTTGATACTGGCGCTGGGGTTGAGCTTTTCGGCGGCCTCCGGCGGCGGAGCTTCCAGCGCCCAAGAAATGAGTTTTGACGAGTATTTTGAAGATGAGGAGATCCCCGACGATGTGAAGGCATATGTCCGCGACTGGCTCACAAATATGCCCCAAAGCATAGATGAGGTCTATGGACTCGTGTATGAACGCACCTATGAGCCGGAGCGCAGGGACGGCCGCAATGACTATTATTATCTGCTCTATGTTCCCGGCAGCGCCAACGCACACAGCAAAGGCTTCGGCTATTCCTCCGGCCTGTTCGGCGATACATTTACGCTGAATCTGAATACCAACTCCACCGAAGATTGCCTCTTTTCTGTTGCCACGACGGCGAAGAACAGACCGCCCCGGATCAAGATCACCCGCAACGGCCAACCCCTTACCGTTCAGATGACAGAGGTGGATTTCAACCCCAGCTCCTACGTCATCTTTTCCGAGGAGGACATGAGCGCCCTTGCTGCCGCTGCCGGGGATGTGTATCTTGAGGAGACGACAGCTGAAATGCAGCCGGTGTTCATCACCGTGACCAAATACGTCGGCGGGCAGGAAGCGGAAGGCGTCGGTATGGACGAAAAGGATTTCATTATGGATACCCTTGCCGCCATAGCGGGTGCGAAGGATTTGGAGGAGCCGCCCTCATTTCTCAGCGGGTATTCAATTTCAGACAGCTATACCATCCGCGTCCGGTTTGAAGACCATACTGGCGAGAGCCAGCATGAAGATGAGCTTCTTTATTGCGCCATTGAGGAGGATGGAGAGTATTATCTTCTGACGCCATCGTTAGCCTATCAGGACGAACAGGACACATTCGTAAACCCGCTCCCGGATGACGGTTCCATCCACGTGAGCCGGATCGATGCAGTGTTCTACGATACACTCAGCACGCTTTTCGAATAGGGCCAATATTCGCATACCATGGAAAACGCCCGCAGGTGAAGTCCTGCGGGCGCTGTGCTTTATGCCAATTCCTTCCCCTCTGCATCCAGAAAGAGATATTCTTTGGGGATCACACTGTGGTAGTACAGATAGGGATAAACGTCCTTCTCAATAACAATCTCTGTAACTTTGCCTGACTCATCCGTGATCTGAATACTCTTACATGCCGGATTGTTGACGAGAAAGGAATACCCACCTTTCCACTGGAGCACGGCGATATCCTCGCCCCGTTCCAGAGGTTTACAGGTTCGCGTAAAGGTGTATGCATCTTTGCCCACAACAACGCATTCCATGGGGAGATAGGTATGGTGTTGGTATTCGTTCCCTGATATGAACCAAATAAGCGAATCCTCATCCCTGCCGCAAAGTCCTGCATATTGCAGCTCAATGTTTTCCGCATCGGCCATCGGCAACTCTACTCTCGCTTTTTCAAGGAGCGCATCCGTACCATGGTAGGTCTTTGCACAGCCAGCCATCAAAAATAGCAGCAGAATGTATGCGATCCATATCGGCTTTCGCTTCAAAGCATATCCTCCCTAAAAAATCCCCGGTATCCAGTGGGCAATCGCCAAACCAAGCGCAAAGGACGCTGCATTGGCCACAAACGCATACAGCACGGCTTTTCCTTTTCCAGTCGGCTTTGTGCTCCGGCGCGGGATCAGTATCCCATACAGGATGGCCTCAATGGCGAACACCACCAGTTCAAAGAGCACAAAGCAGAGCACGAACAACAGGGAACCGCCGGTGTAGTTGATGATATTCAGGAGCACATTGAGCAGGATCTGGGTGCAGAGATTGACGATGGCAAGCAGTCGGAGCAGCCCTTTTTCCCTGTACCCAAAGAGCCATGCGATGCAAAGCTCCGCCAGTATGGTGAATAGTATGCGGGCCAGAAGGGATACAAGCTCCCCGCCAAAGCCATAGCTCTTTTCCAAAGCCAGCCCGCCGGAGGTCGCCCCGGCAAGGTCGATGGTATAGTAGCTGTCAAAGGCGTAGCGCTCATATATGGGGCTTACCCGGTATTCCCCGCTCTCGGGGAAATACAGCAGCACCTTGAATGGGCTGGGTGGGTAATAGGTCCAGTTCAGGGAATGGCTTTCCGTGCAGTCCCACCATTCCTGAAGGAAATAATAGCCGTCCGTATCCTCATACGCCACAAATGCTTCCCATATCTCACGTCCGCCATTCCCGTTATCTATACGGACGTTTTCCTCCCTCCCGTCCCAGGCGCTCGATGGGCCGGTGGAGTCATAAAAGGATAACAGGGTTCCATACCAGGTCAATCCCTCCGCACCTGTAAACGTGATCCGGACGGAGGGCTTTGGTCCCATATCGGCAGAGGCTGTAGCGGGAAAGAGCAGCACCAGCAGAAGAATGAGGATCAGGGTGCAGGAAATGCGTTTTTTCATGGGGCCATCCTCCCTTCATATCTATGCTGTAACGATGAGCCGGTATTGAACCGGCAGCTCGTATGGTTCCAGGGGTTCCGTCAGTTCCTGCTGCTCCAGAGCCTGAATATCTTCCGGCGCAAGCTGCCCGATGGGAATCATCCGGGTGCGAACGATGGGTTTTTCCGCATAGCCCATCCAGATGCGCCAGATCTCCAGCGTATCCGCTTCCTTCAGGTGCTCCCGTATGTATGCGATCACGCCTCTGGCCCGCCCTTCGGTATATCCGTGCCACTCCAAAGATACCCGGTATTCCTTCTCCGTCCAGATATCATCCGTCACCGGCGAAAGCGGCAACAGGGCGAAATCATCGTCAAAGTCCCTATCTTCGATGGTGCGTGTGTCGATATTGATATTTACATCTCTGTCCGTCCAAAGGATCACATCCGGTCTGTTCCGATCAAAGCCCGGCGCAAGCAGGTGTGGTGGAATGTTGGCTACGCCAAGGGCAATGGCTTGATTCACCGAAAGCATCCGCTCGTGGGGGTTGGGACTTGGGACAAGAGGATGATCTGATGCAAGGTAGGTAAGATAGCTCATATCATTCCTCCCATTGTGCCCGGGTAAATAGTTCGATATATAAAGCCGGGTAGCCGTACACGCGGTATCGGGGTGTATCTCCGGCAAATTGTTCCAATTCACCCCTGTACTCATAGATAACAGGTGTACTTTCTCTTCCTGCCGCCAATACATATCCATCGTTGAGCCGGAGCAGTACGCCGCTGTCCTCCCCCCACTGCGGCGGAAAGAGGCAGGGCGTAACCCGCATCCATTTGATAACCTGGAGAAAGCCCTCATCCTCCTGTGCCCGCATGAAGGATCGTTCCCCTTCAGGCGCGTAATACATGAGGCGGGTATCCGGCGATAGTTCAGCCTTTCCGCTGAAATACCGGGGCCAGAACAGAATGACAAGGGCAAATGCCACGGCGGTCAGGGAAAGCGCCGCTATCCGTATCCCTCGGCGTTTGGCCTTGATGAAGTCCGGAACCTCCGCCAGCAGCAGCCCCATGAGCAGCGGCAGGGTGATTCCCCAAACGAAATACGTCAAAAGCTCCATGAGCAGATTACCCAGCATAAGAAGCTCCGTCAGCATAAGTCCCAACGCTGAGATGCAGGGTAGTATCCACCGGGCAAAGCCGTGCTTTTTAATCCGCTTAAACCATGTTTGCAGCAGAAAACCGATAATGACAACCGGCAGCATCATCCAAAGCCCGTCCTGGCTGTATAAAAGCGCCTCCTTCAGATGATACGCCATGGCTGTATCGAAAAGCGTTAGCAATACGCATATCCCCAGCTGTATGAGCAGGAATATCGCCACATGCGTATTGTCTCTGCCATTTCCGACAGAGTTATTCTCTCGCGGAGCTGAGCCTTTCGCCGCATCATCCATTGTAAGACGTCTCCCCAACCACCAGCGCATCTATCTCCGCCTGTGCCTTTCGCTGTTTCAATTCCGCATTGCTGTGCATCCCATCCAGCCTTGTCAGCACACTTTCTATCTTGCGCCGGGTATCACTCACTTGGGATTGGGATTGACTGATCCTGTCCCGTACAGCCCAGTCGGCAAATATTCCATCGAAGAACCAATCGGCAAAGCGGAGGAAGCCGTCGATATTCACCTGCATGTCCGCATGGATGGTGACGTCGGCAAGCTCCGTCTTAAAGCGGCGCAGCGCCACCTGCAAATCCTCCACCATGCCCTGTGCGTCATCCAGATGCCCGTGCTTGGCAACATGGGTGATGATTCCACCGCCGCCGAACATATCCCAGGTATTCCATCCATCTGCGCTGTCCAGGCTGGAAAGGATGTTGTCCGTAATACCGAGCGCATTCCTTCCGGCGGACATAGCCTCCCGGATTTCCCGCTTCTGGTTCTCAAGGTATGCGATGCGTTCTTCAAGATCTATGACTTCATCTGCGTCCGGGCCGCCCTCCGCTTTCATGGCAGCGAGCTTTTCAGCTTTCAGCGAAGCGTACCGTTTCTCGCAGCCCGCGAGACGGGCGAGGGCCTCTTTTCGCTGCCCAACAGCCCCTTCCACGGCAGCGAGTTCTTTTTTAGCCGCATCCCATTTCACGGCGGCAGCATAAGCTTCCTCCCGTTCCTTGGTGAGCTTTTCATCCATTTTACCCACCACGTTATAGAAGAAGGCGGCAAGGCTGCGGCCTTCCAGCTTATCCACATCCGCCTGCTCCTGTATCTTTTGTCCTTCCAGTTCCCGCGCCTTATCCATCAGTGCCCGGCGCTGATCCTGAAGGTCGGAAAGCTCCGCATTGAGCCGTTTTTGCTCCGCTACCTCAGCAAAAAGCCGCCGGAGTTCGTCGTTATAGTAGATCATAGATACCCCCAAATAGATTTACTGCTCCAGCACTTTAATCTCTGCGCCCATCTCGGCAAAGAAATCCCGCAGGGCATTTTCATCCGAAAAATCCACCCCGTCATAGAGGATGAAGGTGCCGGAAGCGGAGACCGCGCCGCCCTCTCCAGGAACGAAGGTCACGGCGACGGGGACGCCATTTTCAAACACATAGAGATACACCATGTTCTCCTTGCAGCTTTCGTCCACAAAGGTCTTGCCCGCAGCGCATACGGCGGAAGCGGCCAGCGTCTCCGCCCCGGCCAGGGCATTGATCTGGGTGGCAAACGCGCCGATAAGCTTTGTGTTCAACACGTCTTTGAGGGTATCGGATATCTCCGGCATCTCCTCCCATTCAGACATCATGGCGATATAGTCCTCATTGAGTGCGATGGTATATACGGCATCCGGCTCGCTGAAATCGCCCGTGCGTATGGCTTCCAGTTTACCAATGACGGTATCGCTGCTGGTCATGGTGGCGTGATAGAGATCGCTCTTTCCCATCTCCTCCATGATTGCGATCAGGGAAAGACCCTGCTCATACATGGTCTTTTCCGTTTTGGCAGCGCAGCCGCTTAGTGCGGCGATCGTCATAAGCACGCCGAGGACAATGGCGGTGATCTTTTTCATAGCAGTTTTCCTCCTACAGATAGTTTTCCGTGCCATAGTGGCAGCTTTCAAAGGTGTCGTCCAGAAAGACGTTGAAAAAGGGCGTCATCTTATTGTATATCTCCGTATCCTCCGGCTTTGGCAGGTTAAGGAGCATTTCACAAAAGGCAGGGGTAACTTCTCCCGCGATAACCGTGCCATGGCTCCACCCAGTATGCTTTTCATCGCCATAGCGCAGCGCCAGCTCGATCCATTCCCTTTCGTCCTCCCAGCAATGTATCTCGAAGGTCTTTGCCTTTGGGAGCCGTTCGCTGACAAGTGCAAGCCACCGTTTGTTATCTTTCTCCGTCCTGTCGAACCGCACCAGTTCAAACTCCACGGGTTCTTCCGGAAGTTGTGCGGGGCTAAGGTTCATGATCTGCTCGGTAATCGCTTTTTTGAGATCGTCAGGTATCACCGTCCGGCCTCCTTTCTATTGCGCAGCCGACAGCCAAGGGCAGATACAGCCACCATCAGTATAAACGCTGCAATATAGGCGGTAAAGGTTCGGTGGCTCCAAGCCGTTAGGGTAAAACCAAAGTTCATCAACGGCAAATAATAAAACTGTGTCCAAGCGCCGATGGCGTTCATCCAGTACGCGCCTAGAATGATTTCCTGTATGCATACCAGAAGCAGATCAAGCGCAGCGATAAGATTGAGCAGGATCACCACTTGTTTCCCACTTTGAAAACGCGGCCGGGCTATAAACGCAGCAGCGCCCCATGCAAGCAGAAAGACAACGCCAATGAGAAACAGCGGCGGCAGCGTTTCGGGATTTGCCATCATGGAGGCGTTGATCAGCCAGCCAATGAGAAACGGGATACATCCCAGCAAAATCAAGAGGGCTTTTTTCATGGTTTTCATTCTATACTCCTTCATGGCAGCCGCTTGCCGCAGCTGTTACAGAACTCAAAATCATCTGCCACCGGCGTGCCGCAATAGGGGCAGAAGTTGTTGTCCACATCCCTTGCCGGAGAACTATAGCTCTCCTGTGCACCAAATCGCTGGTTCAGGGGGTCGGGTTCCTCATGGCTGTCGGTTATATCAAAGGCGGAATACCGGTTTTTACTCGTGGCGTTTTTGAAGTTGTATATGGTCATTGCAATGGCAATGCAGGTCCACAACACGCCAAAGAGTGCGAATATGCCGCTTGCCTGGGCAGCTAAGATCGTCCAGAGAATACCGAAACCGATCATGAATATTCCAACCACGCCGCCCATCATGGACGGACCTCTGCCGGGCTTTACGCTTTTCATTCTACTCGCTCCTTTCCGAGGATCAGGTCTACTTCCATATCTTCCATCAGCTTTTCACGGAATATCGGCCGCCACTCCACCGGTTTGGATACCGGGTCAAAGTGCAAACTGGAACAGGCGGCGTGGAGCTTTTCAGGGACATTTCCCCCAGCGACGAGCGCCGTGGGCCCAGATGCGCCGCCAATGAAGCCGATCACCCCAACAGAGCAAGCGGCTGTCGGAGCGAAGGCATTGGACTCAGCCTGTCTGCGTCGGGGCGCATCTCCTTCGCTGCAGTCCTGCAGCATAAAGTTCCTGTGATCGACGTCAGGCGTCAAAGTGTACGTCATTGCCGCGAAATGGGTGGGGTATTCCATGTTCGCATCAGGGAAATGATTTTGTCCAAGGGTTTGCATTTCGTATTCCCGCACGGTCAGGGTATGCACCGTGCCCGTAAGGGGATGGGAGAAGGAAACACTGCTGCCAACGTCCGGTGTATGGAACTGCGCTGCAGGGATATCCGTGTGTTCCCGAACCATAGTAAGCTGTAAAGAGCGGATCTCCGGCCTGCGCTTTGTCGCCCAACGGAAGGCCCAGCGGCGAACCGCCCAGGCTTTGGACGGATCGAGGCCATAATGCGTGAGCGTGCACTTTGCCTCCGTTTCGGTTTCCAATCCTTCAGGCAGGCAGGAAGCGGGGATCCAGGTCGTACCGGTGCCATGCTCGGCCTGCAAGAGTTTCCCATTCAATGTGAGTTCTGGACGAATATCCGCATTGAGCGGATGCTCCCGCTCAATCCGCCGCATTTTAGCGTTACTGAAGTGCCGCTCATCTTCCTGATACAGCTCCCATTTTTCGATGAAGGCTCTCACCCGTTCCGGCTCCGTCTCCATGCAAAGATCCAGCACCAACCCTTCCGCGCAGAGATACATGGCGGGTATGTGCCAAACTTCCTCCCCCCATTGGAAGGTCTTTTGGAGAGAGACTTCCTTTCCGGCCTGCCGCCGTTTCTCCCGGCGGTCAGATGCATAATACACCTTCCACTCCGGCGGTTCCGATTGTGCATGGGTATTCATGTCGATATCATAATAGTCCGAAGTATAGGGAATGGAGTCGTAGTCAAAGTCCGCCTGCAAATCCTTGATATAAGCAAAGGGATTCTCCATGGGTTCGATGGCAAAAGCCTTCCGGATAACGGAGAGGACAGCATTCCCGGTCTCCGTTGGTGGGTTTTCCAGAAGGAAGCGTTGGAATGCTTCCTCTTCCCATGCCCAGCACTGCTCCAGCGCAGCCATATCCGAGCAACTGAGCAGCAGCCGGAGAATGTCGATAAAGCTTTTGGCGATGGGATGAACGCATTCCCCCGGCCCGTTCATGGGACTGATAGCGAATACCATCTCCCCATATCCCCGGATGGTGCAGTAATGGATACCATCTACACCAGCCCAGCCGAGGATGTGCGCCCCCTTTGGCGTGCAGTAATAGGCCGTGCTGTCCTCTCGCTGCATCAGGCCGATGGCGGCATGGTCGATATCGAGTTTTTTGAACTTCTGGTATGGGGTCATGTGCGTCTCCTTCTGCACTTTCTTCTTTATGGCATTGCCGGCGCGGGCGCAGCGGGCGGCTTGGAAGAATCAAAGGCGAATACCAAAATGCCGATGGCGATCAAATACAGGGCGAACAGCACCGCCAGTACCATGCAGACCCTTCTCAGCGTGCAGGGCTTGCGCCTGAGCTTCACCAATGCAATAATACAGCCAACGAAGGCCAGCGCAACGATAACCATCATGGTCTCGCTCAAAATAAATGTAAGTATGGAATCCGCTGATAGTATTCCTGTGCTCATTGCGTTCCTCCTTTTCTGCCAAAGCCGGTTCGTCCCGGTTTCGGCGCTATTTTACAGAAATGACTCTACGATATACAGCCGGTTTTCCTCCGCGTACCAGAATACCACAATCTCGCTGTTATCCTCCTGGGAGCGGTAGCGGTACAGGCAGTTTGCATAATCCGGCCGCCATGCTTCCGGCACATCTATCTCGTCCAGCCATGTTTCCGCAGCTTCTGACAGGCTGCCGCTATAGAGAGTCGCATGGTCGTTGCCCGTCCACACGAACATGGTGTCGATAAAATCCTCATACTGATAGGAAAACACATGATACCGTATGCCGTCCCCGTGAAAGCTGGGGCCGGAATCCTTCGTGTAGAGCTCCCTGCACCGGGCATGTGCTGGCAGTTCAAAACCCCAGTTCGCCATGAGTACCCTGGAATAATCGTTCATTACCTGCCAACCGATGATGCTAAGGAGCAGCACCACACAGATCAGCACAATTATGATGATCCGCTTCTTCCTTGCAGACATGGGTTCCTTTTCAGGCTTTGGAGCGTTCTTTCTGCTTCTCACAAAAGCAGAGATCCCCATGGCGCATAAGCCGAGGGCAAGATATACCCCGCCGTAAAGGAGAAAAGCGGACTCCCCCATGTCGAATACCAGCCATGTGCCCACCACGAATAACAAGGCGCACAGTACGGGTTGTATCCACATGCGCCGGATGTTCTTTCCCGCAATTACACCGACTATGACTGCATATGCCGGATCAATGGCAAAGAACAGCAGCAATACCGCTGCGAGGCCACCCGGCCCCTGCACGAATGTGACCATCAGCCACGGCAGCAGCAGCATAACAAGCGCCGAAAGCAGTGCCAGTTTATAGCCTGTGTTATTCATGCCGCCTCCTGATTGATCACAATACTCATGATCCTGTTGTTCACACTCCCGCCGCAGCACGCTTACGAAGGATCAGGTTCGAGAAAACTTGCTTCTTCGCTTTTGCTTTATGTACCCCACGAAATATGCAACCGCAGTCAGTACAAGCACAATGCCGAGATGCATCAGCATAGCCAGAATGAAGAATCCACGCCATTCATTATTGCTAAACATCTTTATCATCGGCGACTGTATCCCCTGCATGCTGAACGCTATCATGTAAGTAACAAAGGCCAGTGCCACCGAAACCAATGGAGCAGCCCACAGCAGCCTTCTCTTGACGAAGAAAAGGATCAGCACCGTCAAAGCGGGTATTGCTCCAAATATCAATACATTCCACCAATCCACGGTAACACTTTTCCTCCTATCGCTTTTTCCTTACCGCTAACAGCTCGGTGAGGATAGATGCTAAAGTAAAGCAAACAAATATCACAGTCCAGATGATCCAGAGATTGTTTGTGCTTCCGCCGCCGGGATCTGTGCCATCCTGCTGAAATATCTTTCCTATGGTGAAGCCCATGATGTAAGACACTGCCGTAAAAGGAGGAATCAATCCTGCCCCTGCAAAATAAGAAACACCGATCACAACGAGGCCGCCGACAAACAAAACAAGCGGCCACTGTTTCATGCCATGGATATCGAACATGGCAAATCGGATAAGCACAAATCCTGCACAGAGCACGAGCAGCGAGATAATGCATATAGCTCGTCTATTTCTGTCTTTCATTCGCACCTCCGCAGTCTTTTCACCCATTTATTTCTGCTTCCGTTTCCGGTCAAAATGACGCCTCGAAATAGTACCAGCGCTCGCGTATCTTTTCCGTTGCGCCGTGGTTATCCCCCTCAGCCTGCCATTCCCAATAGTTGTGTCCGTCCTGGCTCAGTTCCACATCCGTATTCTGAAACGCCAGCGGCACATCGTCCGGGGAATAGTAGCAGCCGTAATAGGTATCGCCCATGGTGAACAGGATGAACTCCGTCATGTCGTGTTCACCCTCCCAGGTATTGAAATACTTAATACCGATCCGGGCGGAAATACCATGGCCCGCCGCCATGCTCGCCTCGATATCCTCGCCATGTGCCGCAACAAAGCGCCTGACCCGCAGTTCAGGATTGGCAAAATAGAGCGCTGCACAGATGGCCAGCAGGATGGCGGCGCCTATGATAATCCCCTTTTTCCTTCTTCCGTTTTTCAATGTCCCTTGCCTCCTTAGCGCACCATTTCCCAGTTCCCGGCTTCATCCCGTACCAGCACGACCTCGTAGGCGTTCTGAGCCCGGTATAAGGCGATGGTTCCGGTATCCGCATCAAGGGGGATGGTGAACTGGTTCTTGGCCCCGATGGAGCCGTTAATTCCGCCGAAGGCCCGGTAGCAATCAAGATAGAGCTTGCCCCCATGCTGCTGGTGTACGGCGGCCTTTCGGATATAGCCTGCCGAGCCGGAAACGCCAAGGTGCAGGGTGAGCTCGCTGCCATCCTCCGAGAGTGCGTAGTCGATCAGGTGAACATCTCCTATCTTCAGAAAGCCCGGGAGCAAGAGATACAGGCCCACGATGACGATCACCACCGCAAGGGCAATCCCAAGAACCCGTTTGAAATCCTTCATATAGCTCCTCCTGTTCAAACGCTTCTTTACTGAAGATACTCTTCCTCTATCGTGTAGATCACATCGCCCGTTTCATCAAATATCCAGATGGGCTCCGCAAAGGCGAACATCCGCCGGTGTTCTATGGCCGCATCGTCCGGCTGGCCGTCCGCTCCAATGGCCATGCCCTCCGCAAAGGAGCGATATCTTAGGCCGTTGTCATCCACTACATCCACATAGATAATGAGTTCGCTGCCGTTGGGGATCTGGTAGGTCTTGTCCAAATAGTAGAGGTAGCTGGCGCTGCCTCTATCACCGCCGCCGCTGCCGCTGGACACGTTCTCAGGAATTGCTTCCCCTGCTTTGGAGGCAGCCTCAGCATATGCTCGCTGCCCGGCTTCGTTGAGATCCACCGGCAGACGGCCAATCTCCTTGCCATCCAGCATTTCCACCAGCTCCACGGATTGAATCGTAAAACCGCCTTTTTTCTCCACATTGATATGGACGGAATGCTCCACATCCCATGTGAATGCGCTCTGACCCGGTGTACCCTTGGCGCTGCCGCTCATGCCTGCATAACTGCTAAGCAGTGCCTCATACCGTGGTGAAATGTGCCAATCCAGTCTTTGGGTGCGGATGGTTCCTGCATCGTTGAACAGCACCTGCTCGATCCGGCTCTCCTCAAAGAGCGGAAGCGCAATCGACGCAGTGTATTGTCCATCCCCATAGGTCATGGGGGCTTCCTCTCCATTCACTACGAGCGCCGCTTCGGTGCTGTCCGGGGTGTATTCCTTGGGAACGATGGTGCAAAGAACCTTGGCAGTTCGCTTATCCACATCGATACTACTGTATTCCCATTCGCTTACGGAAAGCTGGTTTGCCTCCTCTTCCAGCATGGAACGAACCTCTGTGTAAATGCCGGAAACGCTGTTGTTCACCCTATCTATTTCGTTGCTCAGCCGTGAACGCAGGGAGGATACCTCCTTCCTGAGACTGCTGATCTGGAACAGGGAGATCACCAGCAGCACGCAGCAGATGATGGATAGGATCATGGGGGCGTTCTTTTTCATGGCATAGTCCTCCTACTATATAAAGACGGCAAAAACAGCCATTTGGTTTTTTCACAAAATACCATCAAAGCTCAAATTGGAAACATCCTCCTTCAAAAGCATATCGCCAAACCGGGCGTTCTCATACAAGGCGTTCCAGCCGGGGAAAAGCTGCATTTCCTTTGTTTCCTCGCAGTACAAAGACCACTCGCCATCCTTATGGCTGATAAAATAGTGCAGACCGTTGTGTGAAAGCTCCATCTCCCGCCCTGTTTCCAGAGAAAGGAGCATCAAGCCCTCGTTATAGCGCCGCCGCCATTCGTTCCAGAAGGCGGCATAGCCGTCCCGCTCAAATTCATCCTCCGGCACTACCTTAGGCGTGCAGGTGTCATAGTACCCCTCTACCTTCTTTGCAAAATCCAGCACTTCATACTGATAGTCCCTGAGGGATACGACTTCCTCCTGCCCGGAGGGGAGGATCAGCCGCACGGTATTGCCCTCATGGATGGTGCTCCAGTCCGTTCCCTTGTCGCATCCGCTGATCGTTACTTCTGTCAACTCTTTATTTGAGATGAGGAAGTGGCCGCAGCATGGGATCATCTGGATGTCAAAGGGCGCCATGACCTTATCCTCACTCAGCGTTTTCAGCAGATACAACGCCGTGGCGCTGACCGTGCCCGCATCCTCTATCACAGTATCGCCAAACCGCACAACAACCCGGCCGTGGAGGCACAGATCCTGGGGGTCATCCTTTGCGCCCGTGATCCACTCAAAATCGTATGCGTCTATTTTGAAAATGCCCATGTGATCCTACCTTTCCTTCCCCCGGTATCTCTTCACCTTTATGTATAACCAAACGCCCAGGGCCATGAGCAGCACCGCTCCCGCAATGATCAGCCCCATATCCTTCTCCGATATGCCCACCCAAAGAAAGAGCACCGACAACGCAAACCAAACCAACGCCGCAATGGCAATGATGGCGGCCTTCTTTTTACCGCCCGTCAGCTCGATGGCGCCTTCCAGCAGGACTTCTAAAACGACTTCCAGAATATCGTCAATCACGAAGATCCTCCAGTTCCTTCCCGCAGTGCATACAATACCGGCCAATATCCCGGCCCAGATGCCCGCCGCAATGTGGGCAGCGCCAGTATTTCAGATTAACAAAAACCGTTGAAATCACAAGAGCGACTCCTGGCGCCATAAAGGCCGGCCTTTGCGCCCAAGCGCCCAGCAAAAGCACTGCCGTACCGATTCCCGCCAGCCAATAAATAAGTTTCCGTGCCTTTTTATAATCCATTTCCTTTGCTTCCTCTCATTGTGGCCACTCATTATGCACAGGGTATCAGTCCAATCCTCTCGATGGCCGCCACTCCATCTTCGCTTTGCAGCCAGGAGATGATTGCCCTGGCGCTGTGATCCTCCGGCAGGTCGCTTCTGATTACAGCATAGTATCCGTCAGCTAAAGGATAGGAGCCGTCTGCAATGTTCTCCCGCTCAGGCGTGATTCCTTCATAGTCCAATATCTTCAGATTGTCGCCCACGCCGGTCATCTCGGTCATGTTGATCAGATAGGAGTACAGGGTGTAACCCAAAGCATAGCTCCTGGTGGGCTTGCCGTCAAAGCCGCCGCTGTGATAATAGGCCACCTGATCCAACATCCCTTCCATGGTCAGTTCCACATGGTTCTTCTCTATGGCCGGGTGCATGGGCTCATTATCCAGCACGAGGTTGTCCAGCTGGGATTGGCTGCCGCTGTCCGCATTGCGGCAGATGGGCACCAGCTTGCGCCGGGGGCCGCCAAGCTTCTTCCAGTTGTCGATGGCATTGTCCAGGTAGATGCTGCGTACCTGCTCCCGGGTGATGTTATCCGCGCTGTTGTCCTTGGGGGTGATGAAGATCAGCGCCTCCGCCGCCACCTTGTGGAACTCCAGCTCCACGCCCGCGTCATCGGCCGCCTGTAATACATCCTCCGAAGCATAGGGAACGAAGATCATATCCGCCTCTCCGTCAAGGAGCTTGTGGTATGAGGGAACGGTTTTCCCGGCTTCCTCCGGGTAGCCTGCACCAAATGCAGCCGAGCTGTCGTCCACCATGGCCCGCCAGACGGCCCGTACAAGGCCAAGCGTAGACGTGGAGCCGTCGATACGGGGATAGTCCTCATAGGTGATGCCCAGTGTCTGGGCGGTTGGCGTCATAACTGCGCTTTCCGCGCCTGCTCCCTTCGGCCGATACTCCTCAGTGGGCGCTTCCGCCGTGGCCGGCGCAGGCATTGTGGGTTCCGTGGCAGGCGCACAGGCGCTGAGCAGAAGGCAGGCAGTTAGGCAAAGGGCTGACAGCACTCGTTTCATCAGTTAGAACCATCCTTCTTGAAGGCGCCATAAAGCACTTGCAGCATGCCTAAAACAATGAGCACAATAGAGATGACCGTGACCGCTGGAAACGAAACTTCATATTCCATGGGGCTGTAGCTGCCCTTCATGGCCGCCTGAAACGCAACGCGGCCAAGGGTGGGCAACGTATTTTTCACGATGGAAGCCAGGCTCAAAAGCAATCCGCCCAGCATGATCTCCAGACTTCCCATGATATAAAGAGCTTTTTTCAAACAAACACCCCCTGTATAACAACATGGTACAGATACCAATATTATGCCATATATGCACTATACCTCAATGGGCGCATATGAAAAGTTTTTGTAAAACTATAGAACGGTTTATCCCTCGCATGGAGATAGAGAAAGCCGGCAAGTTTCTATCAGAAACTGCCGGCCGCATTCATCTTATGCAGTTTTCAATTACTCCTCGGTAGTCTCTTCCTCAACGGGAGCGGTCTCGGCAACACCGCCTGCCGGAGCGCCCTGCTGCGGTATCACAACGACCTGGGGAGAATTATCGGATGCCAGTTTGCCGCCCAGCACGCCTGCCAGCAGGCTCTTGAGATCGATGCCCATACCGGCGCTGATGCCCTCGGTGACCTGTGTGGTGCCGTTGACGATGTCAGCCAACAGCTTAGCGCTGTTGCCTTCTCCGTACATGGTGATCTTATCGACCTTGCTGAGCGGCTCGGCGACGTTCTTGGCGATCTCAGGCAGAGCGGCCATGACCATCTCGATTACTGCTGCCTCGCCATACTTCTTCATGGCCTCGGCCTTCTTGTCAATACCTTCGGCTTCAGCCAGGGCCTTGGCGCGGATGGCTTCGGCTTCGGCCTTACCTACGGCAGCGATACCTTCCGCCTCCTGCTCCTTGGCGTACTTTTGGGCCTCAGCGATCTTCATCTCGGCCTCCGCTTCCTGTTCCTTTTCATAGCGGCGGGCTTCGGCATCCTTCTGGCGCTTGAACAATTCGGCCTCGGCTTCCTGCTCCTGGCGATAACGTTCAGCATCGGCCTTGGCGCGGATCTCAGCGTCAAGGGTCTGCTTCATGACATCGACTTCGCGGGCCTTAAGTTCCGCTTCACGCTCGGCCTTTGCGATGTCAGCGTTGGCGGAGGTAACTTCGATGGTTTTGCGCTGTTCCTGCTCCTGAATGGAATAGGCAGCGTCAGCTTCCGCTTTCTTGATGTCAGATTTCTGCTTCAGCTCAGCCTGACGGATGGCAAGCGCGTTCTGCTTCTCGGCGATCTCCATCTCGGACTGTACCTTGGCGTCGTTGGCTTCCTTGGCAGCCTGCGCCTGGGAAATAGCGATGTCACGGTCAGCCTGTGCCTTGGCGATGGCAGCGCCTTTCTTAATCTGGGAGATGTTGTCGATACCCAGATCCTCAATGACATTGTTTTGGTCGGAGAAGGACTGGACGTTGAAGGAGATCATCTCCAGACCCATCTTCATCAAATCGGGGATGGCATTTTCTTGCACTCTCTCCCCAAATGCCTTGCGGTCGGTGACCATCTCTTCCAATTTCATCTGGCCCACGATCTCGCGCATGTTGCCTTCCAGTGTATCCTGTACCCGGCGGATAATCATGTCCTCACTCTCGTTCAAAAAGAACTTGGAGGCGAGGGTCATCATTTCTTCGCTCTGGCCGATACGGATCTTTACGGTAGCGTCCACCTTCACGTTGATGTATTCAGCGTTTGGGACGAAATCGGTGGTCTTAACGTCAACAGAGAACATCTTCAGAGACAGCTTATCCAGCCGCTCCAGGAAGGGAATACGAATACCGGCCTTTCCGATCAGTATGCGGGGCTTACGGAAACCGGAAATGATGAATGCGGTATCCGGGGGCGATTTCACATAGCCAATGACAATGATCAGAATTACAACAACTGCAACTCCCAACACTGGCACAATTCGCATTAAAAGATCCATACTGCCTCCTTATATTCTTTCTAACTTATATTTCTCAAGGCAAACGCCTATTGAAAACGAATCCCTTCTCCTACTTGCCTTTCAGAAACGCCCGTATCGTCTCAGGGTCGAGCGATTTGATTTTTTCGCGGGCATTTTCCTTGCGGGTGATGAAATAATCCATACCTGTTTCCAAATAACCATGCAGCTGTATCTGCGGGTCATACCCAGCAGATTCTAAAGCCCTAATAATCTCATGCAGTATTGCTTGTTCCCGGTTCTGTTCCATTCGCTAATCCAATCAAACGAGAGAATCGCCGCTGACGGCATCCTGCAGCGCTTTCAAAAAAGAACTGCGCTCAAATGGTTTTTGATATACGCCCACGCAGCCAATGGACGCGGCTGCGGCTTCTATGTCGCCATAGTCGAGTGAGGAGGCTATCAGTATTTTAGCCTCCGGCCACCGGCGCTTGAGTTCTGCACTGGTTTCCAACCCATTCATCCCCGGCATAAGAATGTCCATGATAACAATGTCAGGCGATACTTCGCCGTACTTTGACAGGGCTGCTTCTCCACTCTTACAGAACGCCACTATCTCAAACGCAGTGTTTTCCAGAAGACGGTTCAACATCTCATACGCAGCGCGAGAATCATCAACCAGCATTACTCCATTCTTCATACTACCCCCCGGTATCCTGAACCGCCTTTCGACCAAAACACACATAAATCGCCATTGTCTTTACAATATTATAGAAAAACTGCGTGTTCGTTTCAATAGGCTCAACGCACCGCCCTCTACTTCTCCCCAGTAAAAATATTTTTGCTTGCATATAACCCATTAAGCTAATAATACGCCTATTGGCTCGTTTCGCGCAACAGCCAATATCATTATGCTAACAATAATACTATTGGCATACTTTGAGGTGGCGGATGAACAAAGAACGAATTGGGCAAAGGATCAGGGAGGAGCGGAAACGGCACAAGATGACGCTGGACGTCCTCGCTGAAATAGCAGGTGTCGGGAAAATCCATTTGAGTCAAGTAGAGCGCGGGCAAAAGATGCCCAGTCTGAATGTGTTCTGCAAGATCGTGAACGCATTCGGGGATGTACCCGCGGATTCCCTGCTCAGGGATTATGTCGAACCAGGCAAGCCCTATGTCCTCAATGAAGTCACTGAGAAAATGGCGGGGCTGCCGCCACATAGGGTCAGGTTCATCGCTGATGTTGTGGATACGCTGATCAGGAACTTCGATGAAGATGATAAGGCCGTCAACGATCAGATGACTATAGAATAAACAAAGCATACCTAAGGGCTTCAACCGGCTGTACGGATACAGCCGGTTATTTTTTGTCATTATTCTTTGTTACCATTGTATATCAATAAGATAATAATTATACTATTGGTATACATTACTCATATTCGAGAGAGGGCAGGTAGTAAAGAGTATGAGCAGGACGGAAGAGGAAAAAAGAAGGCACCGGTGCTGTTTCACCGGCCACAGACCTGAGAAATTACGTTTGAGCGAGCGTGAGGTATGCGCTGCCCTTGAGCGGGAGATCCACAATGCAATTACAGACGGCTTTCATGTTTTTATATCAGGCATGGCAAGAGGGACAGATATCTGGGCAGCAGAGATTGTGCTGTTTCTGCGGGATCATGCAGGGTTGCCCATCAGGCTGATCTGTGCAAGCCCGTATGAAGGTTTTGAAACAAGCTGGAAGCATGAATGGAAAAAGCGGTACAACAAAATCATGAAAGCCGCAGACCTGATACGCTTTATGTCCCCCGGATATGACAAAGGCTGTTTCCAGCGGCGGAACATCTGGATGGTAAACCATTCAGCGCGGGTTATTGCAGCCTATAACGGCGAACCGGGAGGAACGAGAAACACAATACAATACGCTGGAAAACACGGTATCGACGTCAGGTATGCGGTGAAACCGGAGCTGAGTTAGATCGGCGGCTTGAGAAAGGACATATCCATGAACCGTGTGCTGTTGAGAAGAATCGGCTATGTTGTTCGCGGCATATTGCGAATTGTACGTGATGCTGTGCTGGCGATTATTTTGGCCCTTGCAATAGCAGTTCCTAGAGCGGCATGGATTGGTCCATGCCGCTCTTCCATTGCGGTACCTTTTAGCCCGCCATATCCATCATCGTGCCCATGAAGAAGGGCAAGTTGGTTTCGCAATCGATGAGCATGTAGACGAAGGGCCGATCCAGGATGACCACCTTGGGTTCCTCCATGGGTGCTGCAGCACCCGCTGCCATCTCTACCGACGTGGCCGCACCTGCCCGGGTACCCTTTTCATCCACGGCTATATAGGTCTTATGCAGCACTCGGCTGATATAAATACCCATTGGATGATGCCCCAGGGAAGAAAAGTCTGCCTTGTCTATATCAAAGGCATCTGCAATGCCCATGCGTTTAAGTGTCTCGCTCATCTCCACGGCGTATTCAGTTTCAAACCGGGGAATAGCGGCGTTCACCTCTACATCCACGATGCTTGCAAGCATGGTTTGCAGATGTTCTCCCGAAAGCCCCGCCACATACTCCGCTACACTGACGCCCTCATTGGGCAGTAGCGCCACAAAAGCGTAATTTCCGCCCTTGTAGTATTTCAAAAATCCCGTGGCGTTCCCGTCATCAAGGTAGGCGTATTCGCTGGAGTGCATCAGCTCGATCTCCTGCTCCGTGCCGTCCTCTTTGGTAAATATACCATTGCGCACCTGCCGATCTTTATAGATCGTGGACCACTCCGCATCAAAGGCCAGAGCGTTCACAAGATACATCACCGCAAGGGGTGGGATCTCGTTCACAATCTCCTCAATCATGCCGTCGGTCTTATCTTTCACCCATTTGTTGATGGCGTTCTTAGTGCTGCTGTCAAAGGGCGCCTGATAGATATCAGCGCCGTAGTAATCGGCGTTAGTCTGTAGGAAACCTTCCTCCACGGTAAAGGCTTCATCCTCCGTGAACCATATGGAATTGGCAAGGGACAGTTTGCTCTGTTCGCTCTGCACAAGCCATTCATATAGGCATGGAGCCAGGCGTTCAGCTCCTCGGCAGGTAGCCCCAACGCTTCTTCCATCTGATTTCTCGTTTCTCCCTGTGCACCATTCATGGTCATGGCAAGGGCTGATAGCACGGATAAGGGGGAAATCAGCGTGTTTTTCCCTTCCTCTGCGCTCTTGTGGAACAGCCGCACGGCGAAGTCCGTGGCTACGGCGCTGCCCGCTGCAAAGTCAGAAGGAATCTCCACAGGCTTTGCCGCCACTCCTTTCATCAAGTCCGTGGCTGCGGCGCTGCCGCAGCCGGAAAGGGCTGCCATGAGCAGAGAAAGGGTCAATGCAAGGGATAGGATACGTTTTTTCATCTCTCATTCCTCCTTCAATCGTTTACGGCAAGGATGCCGGTCAGTTCGCGGAATATGTCCGTATCCATCCGGACGCAGACCGAAGGCACGCCACCAAAGCGCACATAGCCCCCTTCATACAAGGTCAGGTGTGTGGTCATGCCGTTCTTCATGCGGAAGTACACCTCACACAGCAGTTTGTCCATCAGGCTATACTCCCCCTCCATGAGCGGCACGTCCTTCATCTCCATAAAGGGCGCTGCGCAAAGGGCGTCCAGGAACCGCGCCGCCACATCCCCATGCTCCGGTGAAAGGGTAAAGCTTTCTTCATCTAACTGGACCTCTATCGACGCATAGTTACCCGGGAGGCTAAGCCTGTCTTCATACAGCTCATACCCCGTTGTGAGGGAATAGCCGTTACCGTTGATGTAGGTGGACACTTCTCCGTCCGGTTCCTCCACTGCAAGCATAAAGGCAGGGTCATAGCCTTTTACCGCACGGATGGTTCCGTTCACATTCCCCGCAAAGTTCACGTACCCGTCCCCGGGCCTCCATCCATCCACCAGCCCGGAAACCTCGCCCAGTGTTTCACCCATAAAGCCTGTCTCCGTACCCTTATATTCATACTGCATATAGCTGCGCCAATCGTAGATGAAAAACTTTACCATGGCGCCTCCGGCGTTGGGGTCGCTGCTCAGGTTCAATTCGGCTTCTGGGATATACACGCCGCCCATGCCGGCGAGATTGCCCGACGCTGCGCCGCCGCTGGCTCCTGCTGGTTCTTCCGGCGCTGCGTTGCCGGCCCGCATACCGATCAAGGGCCACAACAGCGCACCACACAGAAGAACGCACAGGCAAGCGGCAATGGAACCGTATCGGAGAGCACGGTTTCGTGCCTTTGTGCGTTTCTGCCTGAGGGCGTCCACGACCGCAATGAGGTCTTCGCTTAAATAGTTCAGTGCATCATGTATCGTTTCTGTACTCACAGTTCAAATCCCTCCTCCCTGAGGTATTCCCTGAGGCTGCTGCGGGTACGAAACAACAGGCTTTTTGCTTTGCTTTCGCTCATGCCACAATAACCCGCAACGGTTTTGACAGAATCAAGATAGTAATACCGGCCGATAAAGGTATTTCGCGCATCTGGAGAAAGGGAGCGCAGGAACCGTTCTATGGTTTCCGCAAGCAAACGTACATCCACCTCCGCTTCGGGGCTCACGCTGCCCGGAAGACTTTCCTCTAGCTCCGAGAGAGATATGGCATACTCAGAAGCCCTGCGTTTTTCCCGGTACCGCCTACGAAAGATGTCTATGGATACTCGGCGGGTGATCATGGCGAGATAGGATGGCAGCAGGCTGGGCCTGTTGGGCGGCATGGAGTTCCATGCTTTGAGATAGGTATCGTTGACGCTTTCCCTGCTGTCCTCCATATCCGCAAGGATATTCCAGGCGATTTTTGTAAGATACCTACCATATTTCTTTTCCGTTTCCTGAATAGCCGCTTCGTCACGCTGCCAGTATAGCGCGACGATCCCTTCATCCTGCATGGCTATCCCCCCTTTCGCCTGAATTGGAGCCTTCACTATTATAACTCGTCAAATATTTGGTTTGGTTGCAATGCATGTAGATTTATCCGGCTGCATATAAAGAGCGCGGGCTGCGCCGCGCCTTTCGTATCGTCCATTACTCTATGATCTTATCCTCTCCATACGCTTCACCGGCTTGGATATTTTCTATCTGCCAAGCGCCCTTCTCAAAGCGCATATCCACATACCAGGCGGTAGTCACGCCTTCCCCGGGATTGTATTCCTTCTGCATCCGGACCCGCAGGAGAACCTTCTCCCCTTCCCGCACGATACGGGCGCCCAGGCAATCCCCATATCCCCGCTCATAGTCGCTTTGAAGCCCCGCAAACAAGCCGCTGTTTGCATGGATGGCCTCTTCGGGGCTGGGCAGTTTGTAAAGCCCCCCGTTTTCCACACCGTATACGAACACGCCAGAGGCACCATAATTGCTGCCGGCCACCTCCATGCTCAGGAGGAGTTCCTCCCTGCCATCCCCGTTCACATCCCCGCTGTAAAGATGCGGTCCCATCCACGCGCCGTCTATGGTCGTTTCCAGCAGCGTACCCGTACCCAGCTTAATACTGAGGCTGGCGGCGGGTTCTTCCGGCATGGGGCTGATGGGAACAGACAGGAAAGCTGTGTCCGCTTCCCCATCCCCGTCCATTTCGAGATCAAGGGATTCTTCATGCGTTCTCATTTCGGGCATTTCGGCAAAGTAAGCCGATGCCTTTGCATCGCAGTCCGCCTTGTGGGCTTCATACAGGGATGAGCTTCCATAATCCACGCCTGGCGGGAATTTGGCCGCAAGATCTTTCGAATAGTAACTTCCGTCCCGGGGCTCCCAGTATTCCCGCAGGGCATATTGATCATCTTCCAGCAGGGCAAAGGTAATAGCCGTGGGGATGTGCCCACCGGAAATGGGGACAGCCTTGCCGTCAACAAAAACATATTCCTGATACAGGGCCATCACGTAAGCGGTAACAGTGTCCCCTGCCTCCTCAACCTCCAATATGGTGTGGCTTTCACATGCAAAGGCTCCCTGATAGTATTTACCCCGGTTGTGCTCCATGATGGCATCGGAAACCGCAGCGTCCAGTCCTCCGGGTTCATCCACCGCATTCGGCACTGTGACGCCAAAGGCCATGAGATCCACCATATCGTCGCCGGTGACATCCGCAAGCAGTGTCACCACATAGGAGCGACCGTAGCTGGCGTTTTGCAGAATATAGGTCTGGGGCGCAAGGCCGGAAGGATGGAAGAACTCCAGCGATTCCCCGGTTTCAGCATCATAGATGCTGTACCAGCCATACAGCTCTTCCCCGTTTGCAAACACCCGAAAAGGCGTGCTTTCGGTTTCATCCGGGGCAATGGTCAGGTATTCCACCTGCTCACTGAGTATGTTGACATCCGCAACCGAATCACACTGCGTAGCGGATATCCTGTTGGGCCCGGAGGTAACGGATACGGTTTGCGTGTTCCCGCCCCCATCCTTCTGTTCCAGCAGAAACAACCAGCGTATCTCGGAATCGTCCGAATGGGGATCGGTCTCCCCCTCATAATCGTATATACCGTAAGTGAGATATACCGTTCCATCCGGGAGCTGGATGAGATAGTAGCAGACCGTTTCCCCAACGGCACTGCCAGAAGCATCCGCCACCCGCAGCCGCCACGCGCCTACATTTTTCTCGCGCAAATGTAGGGCAATGCTCTTGCCCGTGGGCCAGCCGTCCTCCAGGAACAGATCGTCAAAAATCTCTTCAGTAAGCTCGATCTCCGCAAACGTCCCAGCAGTCAGCCATTCGTAGCTTTCCTTGATCTGCAGGGTCTTATCGGCAGTAACGGAATAAAGCGGAGCATTCTCCGGGTTCATGGCAAAGGACATGCCGGGATGGAAATACACCGTGTCCGCCACCCGGTAGGTATGCCCGAAAGGACTGGGGTTCGCCCTGAACAACAGAAACCCTTCACTGGTGGGCAGGTAAACGGTATCAGCAGCCGGGTCGTGGTAGATCGGCAGCCCGGCGTATTTCTTTTTCAGCCCAGCCCCGTAGAAATCCGCTGTGGGTTCGCCCTCCACAATACCTTGCAGCCGTCCGATCTCCTGGCAGCCAGCGGGCATTTCCCCATCGTTCCCGGTATGATAGTAGATCCGGCCGCTCACCATGATCCTACCATCTTCCTCTGCCGGATTGGTCAGAAGCGTCAGCCCGGCGACGAGCAGCACCATAACCGCAGCAATGACCACCCATAATGCGGGCCGTTTCCAGCTGAGCATGTTTTTGATGCGCCCTTTCGGATCGCCCTCCCCGAAAGCCAACGGTGTACCGGAGATGATCCGACGCCCTGTGGCGAGGCACATAAGGGATGCGGAGTAATCGCTTCGCACCTCTTCCCCAAGTTTTTTCAGCACCGCCTCATCGCAGCGCATCTCCATATCCTTGCCGGACAGTGTGAAAGCAATCCACACGAAAGGGTTGAACCAATGAACGCACAGGGCGGCAAAAGCGAGTATTTTCGCCACATGGTCGAGGCAGCGGATATGGTGCTGCTCGTGGTGGAGGATATAACCCCGCTCCCCTTCGGCAAGTCCGGAGGGCAGGTAGATTTTCGGCCGGAACAGGCCCATTACAAAGGGCGTGTCAATGTGATCCGCCAGATAGATGTTGTCACGGAGCAACATCGCAGGCTGAAGCTTCCGGCACAGCCGCAGCAGGGATATGAGGCTATACCCCGCCATTACGGCCATACCCAAAAGCCACGCCCGGCTTAATATAGGTAGCCATGTATTCCCAATGGTGGCAGGTGCGGAAACACCATCTGGAGCAGTAGCCACATAATGCCCCTCTTCATCGGCAGGAATAGGTTCTCGGCCCTGCCCCACCGCTGCTTCGTAATCCGGGTGAATATCGTGAATAAAGCGCACGCTGCCCACATAGTCATCTGTCCATTTAGTCACTATTTCCCCATCGGCGACCGGTTCCGGGATCAGAGACAGCGATGAATCCAGGGATATTGGGCAGAGCAGACGGAACAGCACGATGCCCCACAAGGCATAGGAAAACGCCTTGGGCGCTTTTTTAAGCAATAAGCGAAGGAGCAGCACAGCAAGGATTACCAGACTACCCGTGAGGCTCATATGGAGAACAGTTTCAAAAACTCCAGTCACTTTATCACCTCCGGCTCCTGTCGATAAGCTCTTGTAGTTCCTGAATATCCGCTTCCGTCAGCTTCTTATGCCTGGTAAAAGCGGCAAGGAATGCGGGCAGGGAACCTGAAAACGCTTCCTCTACAAAAGCTTCGCTCTGGGCTGCATAGAATTCATCCCGAGAGATCAACGAGGTAACCGTGCTGCTTTGGTTTTGAAAAATTCCCCTGTCGCAGAGCTTTTTCAGCACCGTATACGTGGTGGTAGGCTTCCAACCCAGCTCCTTTTCGCAAAGCCGTACCAAAGCCCGCGAGGCTAGGGGCTCATTTTCCCATATCAAATCTGCAAAACGAGATTCAATGACCCCCAAACGCATGTCTTGTCATCTCCCTTCATTTACTCTATACTTAATAGAGTAATATTACTCTATCATCTATAGAGCACAACTTCAAGAGAATTTTACCACAAATCCTGGTATGAATATGAAACTTTACAGATTGTATGCCGTCATTTAATATGCAGGAAATAATTTTGAATGATAATACAGATATGCAATATGATTTGGTAGCATAGAGAAAGCCCCTCCAACGGGGCATATCTCTTCACCTAAACTATGTATCCTGCACATCTTGGTCTTGAAGCATGGTACGCATAATATTTAGAACGACCTTTCGGTCTCGTGGGTTGCATAAATGAAACAGACGGATACATGTGGCTATATCGCTATCTGGCTGGCAATCCTCAGCATAGAAAACGGCATCTGCTGATAGACCCAAGGTGAGGATCATCCGGGTAAACAGCTCAAACGATGGAGTCTTTCCTTCATTTTCAATGGCAGTAAGATGCCTTGGACTAATCTTTAGTTTTTCAGCAAGCGCTTCTCGCGTGTAGTGATTTGATACTCGGGCTTTTCTGACCATCATCCCAAATCTGTCCGAGTATATCTTATTCAGTGGCACTATGCGTTCACCTCCAGCTAACATTCTACAAATACTTCGCCGGGCAGAAAACGATTTGTAAATGGCAGAAAACAGGAACTATAAGTGGCAACGGGTTATGCTGGACCAATTTCTAATTTGATAGTTTCAAGGAGGAGCAGCATGCGAAACAGTAGAAAGCGGCGCGATTTGTGCCGCACGGGATAAGAATAACCTACCGCCACCCGGGCAAGCGTACCAAGATGTAGTCTAAATCTCATCAAGGCTTGTTCTGGGATATCTTGTAGCATAGAGGAACTCCGTGTTCCTTTTTCTTATGTCTTTAAGTGCGTCTATTTTGGAACCAAAAGAGCATACGCATTCCGATGCAGGTCACCACCATCAGCCTTCCCTCAATTCAAAAATATGAGAGGAGGCAATCGATGAAGCACATCTCAAATAATGCAGATGAATCAAAACTCATGGTGATGGTGGAGGAAGTTATTGCAGAGCACAATCGTACAGTACATTCGCAGAACATGCGTGCTTATAGAAACGGCGTAGTGCCATATATCGAGGGACAGTCGGAAACCGAGATGCTTGCGGCTTCGTTTTCCGCCGAGGAGGAGATGATCACAAAACATGAATTGCAGTCTTTGATGCAAGCCATGGAACGCCTTCCCTCACTTCAGCGCCGGCGTATCTATGCCTACTTCTTTCTTGAGCTTAACATGACACAGATTGCAGCCATTGAAAACGTGAGCATCGCATCCGTGTCAAGATCGATCCATCGAGGAATAGCAAACCTTCGGTGGATGATGAAGTAATCGACCACTTAGGCAAGGGCCCTGTCTAGGGCCCTTTGCCCTTCCCTACTGTTCTACACAATCTTCTGGCGCCTTATCTTCCCGCAGCCCCTTGAACACCGGTTGCCGCATCCCCCCTGAGGCGGTGCGCTCCATGAACTGCACGGTACAGACCAGCCGCGGCTCAACCCACACCGCCTGCTCGTTTCCCTTAGACGCTGCCGCGGGCGGTATCTTTGCTTTTGGCGCGGAACGGATTCGCCGAAAGTTTTCTCCACTTACGCCAAGGGTGACGTGTCCCTTATAGACGAGCAAACCGTCCCGGTACTGGCCCAGGATGAGGCTGTTCATGCCGCCCTCTTTCTGGATATAGCCCAATATTACAAAATCGTCGTCCATGAGGCTCTTTATCTTGATCCAGCTCTTTGTTCGTCTGCCGGGGGTGTAGATGCTGCTTCTGCGCTTTGCCACCACGCCCTCCAGCGCCTCCTGTTCTGCAAGGGCGTATAACTGAGTTCCGTTCCCCTCGAATACCCGGGAGAGCGCCAACTGCCCGCCTTCCTTCACTGCTTCTTGCATCAAGGATTTGCGCCTTATCAGCGGCTCTCTCATGGTTTCCCGGTCACGCCAGTAGAGGATATCAAATGCGACAAAACAAGCCGGCAGCCTTTGCGCCGCCAGCCGTATCTTGAATGGGTCCATCATCAGCGCCCGCCGCTGCACCTCCGAGAAGGCGGGCTTTCCATTTTCAAACACCACCAGTTCCCCGTCCAGTATGCAGCGTCCCTTTGCTTGTGTATGCAGCTCCATCAACTCCGGGTAGGCGGGGTTCACGTTGATGTTCCGCTTGTTCCGAAGCTGTGTCCCCTCCTGCGGATCCAAATAAGCCAGACAGCGGATGCCGTCAAACTTCAGCTCGAACAGGTGATCCTCTGAGTCAAAAGGAATACCGGATGTGCCGATTAGCATGGGAGATATGCGCTTCTCCTCAAATACGCTCATTTTCCAGCCGCCTTACGTCGTCTGGCAGGGGGCTTGCTGCCTGTTTCTCCATTCTGTTTCTTCAAGCTGGCCTGCAATGCATCCATGAGGCTGATCACGTTCCCAGCGGGCTCCGGCGCGGGCGATACCAGCTCCTCCCCCGCCACCTTCCGGGCGATGGCTTCCCTGATCCGCGCCTGGTATTCGTCCGTGTACTTCTCCGATTCAAAGGGCTTCTCCATGGAAGAGATCAGCATCTCGGCCATCTCCAATTCCGCCTCGGACAGCTCCGGGCGGTGGTATGCTTTGGGTATGGGTTTGATCTCCTCGGCGTAGAACAGGGTTTCCGCCAGAATGCCGTCCTTTGTGGGAATCAGGGCCAGCAGCGTCTCGCTCGAACCGATCACGGTGCGGGCAATGGCGATCTTGTTAGCCTTGCTCATGGCCACCCGCAGCAGTTCAAAGGCTTTGTCGCCGCCCGCATCCGGGACGGCATAATAGCTCTTTTCGTAGAAGATGGCGGGCACATTGCTGAAATCCGTGAAGTGCAGGATTTCTATGGTCTTGTCCTTCTCGGTCTTGATGATCTCAAAGTCCGCATCCTCCATGACTACATACTTGCCCTTCTCATGCTCATAGCCCTTGACGATCTCCTCCGACTCAACTGCCACGCCATTTCCCCGCACCTTTTGCAGCCGGATGCGTTCATGGGTATCCCGGTGGAGCAGGTTGAAAGCAATCTTGTTTTCCCTGGTAGCGGTATATAATGCCACAGGGATATGCACAAGTCCGAAGCTAATGGCTCCCTTATGGGATGATGACGCCATAGAAATCCCCTCCTTTTCGGTTATTGTTTCACGGTGGAGGGAGTTGCATACCACTGATGATTTGGTTATAATCATCGAAAACAGAATGTGGAGGAGCTATGAATAAGACTGAGTTGGCGGCAAAAGTGGCCAAGAATACGGGACTGACCAAAAAGGATGCTGAAGCAGCAGTATCCGAGGTGTTTTCTGTGATTATTGAAGCGTTGGTTGAAGGTCAGAAGGTTCAGGTCGTGGGTTTTGGCAGTTTCGAGGCAAAAGACCGCCCAGAACGCAAAGGGCACAACCCCGCAACGGGCGAAGAGATCACCATCGCCGCCAGCAAGGCGCCGGTGTTTAAGGCGGGCAAAGCGTTCAAGGATGCACTGAACTAAAGCGATTAAATCAACCGGGTCTCCACATTTTGTGGGAGGCCCAGTTTTTTTGCAAATTTCTTTTCAAAAGAAGGAGTTGCAAACGGAGAGCATATTTACTATTCCCCCAGATATCTTGCGACAACCTGCTCTGCACGAACAAACGGTTCCTGCCATTGTCTGGAGTCTATGGAAGCATTTCCATTATCCCCCAGCACATAGATGCAGTCGTCAGGGACAACCTTTTCAGCGCCATTCACCTGCACAGTATCGCCAGCTACGGCCGCAATACGTTTTACAAGCAGTTGGGCATCACGCTGGAAAAACACGATATCTCCTCTCTCCAGATTTTCAAGGCGCACATCGCTGCGGATGCCCAGCACTATACTCCCGTTCGGTATCGTCGGTTCCATCGACGCAGTGGGAACGTATGCGAGCAGGAAGACCGTGTGGAACAGAATCAACGTCAGCAAGCCGCAGCCAACAGGTATGATCCATTTCAGACATCTCATATACATTCTTCCATTACCAGCCCAAAATCCGGGTCAGACCGGAGAAGCTTTCTGGCCTTGGACATCCATGCCGTCACTTCATTGGTCTTTGCACCCAGGATCTCCGCGATTTCCTTGCAGGAATAGCCCTGGCCACGCAGCAGGATCGCATCAACGCCTTTGCGGGCTACGCCGTGCATCCGTGTCTGGGCCGCGCGCAAGGCGTTGATAAGGGTTTCCGCCAGCATCTTCTGCTCTACGCTCTGCTGCGGCGAAGCAGTCTTTACATCTTCCCTGTCCTGTGCAAGCGTATCCGCGGTGATTTCTCGCTCCACTCGCAGCGACGCATACTCCAGCGCACGATAGAGCTCGTTGCGGATGAGGACATAGGCATAGGTCTTAAATACGGCGGTTCCCTGTTTCCGGTATGACTCTGCGGCTTTGCATAGTCCGATGCGGCCGATCTGCTCCAAGTCATCGTAGCTGTAGATTGAGTGCTCCGGCACATGCACGCAGTCCTTTATGACCCGCCGTACAAGTCCCAAATATTCCTCGGTCAGCCGCTGTTGTTCGGTGTTCAAAGTCATGCCGTTGCACCTCCTCTATCCTGTTGACGCAGTGCCCAGTACCGCGTCAGTGCCTTGCGGCTCTCATCAATGACGAGTTGGCAGTAATACTCCCCCAGGTGACCGATATGTGCCTGAGCACGCGACATCTGGAGAATGTCTGCAAGCCAGGCATACGCCTGATCCTTGCTCATCATCCCGGTTTGATACAACTTATTGAATTCCTGATGTGCCTTTTGACGCAGCCGCCTAAGTGCCGGATCTGCAAGGCTGCCCATTGGCCTGTTTGTCCCCGGATGGACCCGCACATAGGCGTTGCAGGCAGGGTACTTACTGCAAACGTACAATAACTCATCTGGACGTCCCTTCCGATACATCCCTTCGGAGCTGCGCAGCTCAATATGGCTGCCGCAATAAGGGCAGCGCCCGGATCGCATACCGGGAACCATTGCGAATACGTTCTTTTTGTTCTTTTTCAAACGAATCACCTTCCTTTCCCTCCCTTATCGGAGATACAAAAAGCCGGAAGGCTCCCAAACGGCATACAGAGCCAAGGTGGTTGAATAGTGGTGTCGCATCAACCCATTGACTCTGTAATATTTGGGTGCCTTCCGGCTATTAAATTTAGTCGCTTGCGCCGTGAAGAGCGGTTCCTCACCTTGCTCCGTAACCACTCCATACCCGCTCGGATATGTGTTGGCGGCCGGCCGACTTCGTCCGCGTGGAAAGCCTGAGCGCAAGCTTTGTTTACATTAGAATCTTACCATTTAACCCCTGAAATATCAAGAGAAACAGGCGGTTTTCACCGTTTCTTTGCATTCGGGTGCCATTCTCAGTTACACAGCTTCAAAGTCAGTTCTACAGCAAAAATCCGGTCCTGTATGACACAATATCGCCACAATTCCCGCCGTCATTCATGCGGCGCTGCGGCGTGTTATATAATCATCCCATGCGCAGGTCATCTTCTTATGCGTCTGCCGGAAGAAATGCTCTGCGGGAGATGAGTCGGGCGCTTCCCACACACAGTAGTTTCCGTTCCCCGGCATGAAAGCAAGTATTACATACCTGTCGCCGGAGCAACGTGCGCACAGAATTACATGTGCGCCGGCTCTCCTGTCTGCCTTGTTGAGAAACAGTGCCCGGTCTGCTTTGCACGGCAAAGATACTGCTTGCGGCTTATTCGTCATCATACTCTTGGTATTCCCTCCTGCTCTTCATAATGCGCATTACAATCAGGCCGGTGATACCCAGAAGCAGACCGCCAAAGAAGAGGATCTTGTGCATGGTCGGGATCCCCCTCTCTTCTTCCGATACTGGCGCTTCCAGCTCCACTGCAGTTTCAGCGGGCTCTGCCTGCAAAGGGGCTTGTACGGGTTCGGTTGAAGTAAATGTCTGCGACTCCCCTGTTGAAGCCGGCTCCAATGTGTGGCCTGTTTCATCCATTTCTCCTGGCGCAGCAGGCAGCGTACCAATGCAGCGCAGGGTATAGCTTCCGCTCTCCCCCAGCTCCATGGTCAGGATGCCGACCTCATTCACAGTGATAACACCGGGATACACTCCCATATCCGTGGTAAGAGAAAACTCTGTCCCCGCCCATTCAGGGCCCAGCTGGATAATGAGCTTGTCGGCGATGGTGCTCACCACCGGCTCCGCCGTGGGGTCGTTGTCCGCCAGGGCCGCGCCGGGCAGCAACGCCAGCATGGCCAGTAAGATGACCATGCTGATCAAAAAAATCCTCTTGTTCGTTAGTTGCATTGGATTACCTCCTTATTCAGTTGATTGCGCCATACCGCGCCATACCGCCATCACGACAAAGCGGCCGTTGCTCCGGTACTCCGAGCGGTCGCAGGTGGACAGAGTGAGGATGCGGTCGGATGCGGAGACTGCCACGCCGGTATCATACAGGGACCGTGCTTTTGCCTTCTCCAGCCAGGCCGAATAGCTCTCCTCATCCGTAAAGGACTGGGTCAGGTAGTTGAAATTCTTATCCCTAAGGTCAATGTGGAGCACGGCGAAGATCTCCCACCAGCCATACTCTTGCCGGTAGGTATCAAACTGGATGTATGAATGAGCGTTATAATATTCTTTCTCTTTGTACTGGAGCAAGGGGGCGAACATCTCGCTTTCCCTTCCGTTGCCCATGTTATGGCCATAGACCACGCTGTTGGTGTCGAGTGGGTTCACGCTGTTGCCCGCATCCAGAAAGACGGCGCCAGCACTGGACTTGTTGCCCTTGCTGTCACGCTTGAGATACTTACTGTTGTCCGCCGCCTGCATGACCGGGTAGGAGATAGGCGTGTCCGGGATATGGACCCAACCTATGGTCTCCGGGTTCAGCTCCCGGAGCCCATCGAAATCGGCCTGTACCCTGGGCAGTGCGGGTGCGGTTTCTTCCGGTTGCTGTGTTTCCTCCGGCAGCTTTGCAGGCTTAGGTTCCTCCACCACGGCGGAGTACGCCCGCTGGATGTCGATGTATGCGTCCGCCTCCTCCTGCGCAGCGTGCTGTGAAATGATGAAATAAAGAATAAGGGCTGCCGCCAATGCGAACAGCCCCAGCATCAGAATCAGGATGCGTTTGCCTATACAGCTCACCTCCATTGGGAAGGGGGAACCATCCGGCTCCCCCTAAATCATGTGCTTAGTCTGCTTTCCTTCTGCGGAAATACACGACGCCCACGGCAGCGCCCGCAGCGAGCAGGCCAATGCCGGTAATGAGCGCCCACACTGGCAGGCCGCCGCGCCCGGTTTTGGCGCCGCTGCCTTCCTTGTAGCCCTCAGGCGCATTGTAGATTACAATGGGGAACGGGTCGTCCTCAGTGTCCCGAAGCTCCATCACAAAGGTGAGGGGTTCGTCATACCCTTCATAGCCCTCTGGCACCGTCACTTCCCGCAGCGTGTACTGCTGGCTTAGGAGGTCTTTCACCACAGCCACGCCTTCCACGGTAGAGATGATGGCGCTGCCGCTATCATCCGGGTAATATACGCCGTCCTTGTCCCTGGAGAGCTTGATGGCCTTCCCGTCCGCGCCGTACAGTGTGAATTCGGCGCCGTCGAGCTTTTTGTTGTTGGACTTATCGATCTTGGTGATCCTGAGCGCGTGGGAGACGAACGCCACAGTCTGCGCTTCGTCCTTGATGTCCTCATGCACCGCAATGACGGACTCGCCAAGCAGCAGCTTTTCAAATACCACCACCTGCTTATCCTTCAGCCCGCTGGCATCAAAGGTGAACGTGACCTCTACCTTGCCATCCGGTTTGTCAGGGGTGAAGGCGGACTCTGCCGTGACCTCCTTGCCGTCCACCAACAGCGCTTTGCCTGTGGCCTTGTCCATCAATGTGCCGCGCAGGGTGTACTTCTGGCCAGCGCTCAGCCCCTTATACGTCACGGTGTCCACGATGGTAGCCGCCTTCGAGATCACCAGCACCTTGCCGCCGTCCTTGCCGGCCGCGGATGTGCCGATCTCGGGCTGGTGGAAGGAAACGGTCTGGCCCTCATCCTTGAGATCCCTGTGGGATGCGATCTCGATGTCGCCAAGGTACAGGGTTTCAAAGACTACAACCTTCTTTCCAGCAAGTCCGGAAGCGTCGAAGGCGAAGAGCACATTCACCGATCCGGTGGACTTATCGGGTTTGAGCGTGACCTGTGCAGTAATATCCTTGCCGCCGTTCTGGATGGGTTTGCCGCTCTCCTGATCCATGAGCACGCCCTTTATGGTATACTCCGTGCCGGACGCAAGCCCCTCATAGGTTACGGTATCCACGATGGTTACGGACTGGGAGACGGACAGCTCCTTTTCTCCGTTCTTGCCCTTGGCGCTGGTGCCGATCTTCGGAGCGCCGATGGATACGGTCTGGCCAGCGTCCTCGATATCCTTGTGGGCAGCGATCTCGGTTTCACCCAGAAGCAGGCTCTCGAATACCACCAGCTGCTGGCCGGAAAGAGCGGAGCCATCGAAGGTAAACACCACTTCGACCGTGCCCGTTTCCTTTTCGGGCTTGAACCGGGTCTGTGCTGTCACGGGCTTTCCGTCCACCTGAATGGGTTTGCCTTCTGTTTTGCTCATGAGCGTTCCCTGCAGCGTGTATTCCTGCCCGATTGCCAGCCCATCATAGGATACCGTGTCCACGATGGTCATGGCGGAGGATACGGGCAGGGTCTTCTCACCATTCCGGCCCGTTGCCTTTGTGCCGATCTTTATTTCCTGGAAGCTCACGGTCTGGGCGGTGTCGTTGATATCCGTATGCACAGCGATCTCCCGGCCGTTGTGATAAAGGCGCTCGAACACGACAACTGAGGTGTTCCGCATCGCAACGGCGTCGAATGTGAAGATCACTTCTATGGTTCCGTCAGCAGTGTCCGGGATAAAGCTGGTTTCCGCAACGACAGGCTTGCCATCGGCCTGAATGGGTGCAGCAGTAGCTTTATCCATTAATGTTCCCTCGACCGTGTACTGCTGCCCAGGGATTAGGCCCGCATAGCTGACCGTATCTACGATCACGGTCTCAGCGGTGGCGTCCAGTACCTTCTCGCCCTGCTCGCCTGTGGCCGTGGTTCCGATCTCGGGTGCGGAAAAATGGATGGTCTGGCCTTCATCGGAGATGTCGGCATGGGCGGCGATTTCCTTCTCATCCTGGTACAGCCGCTCGAACACGACCACGGATGCGCCCTGCAGTGCGGTGGCGTCGAAGGTAAACTCCATGGTCACGCTTCCGCTGTCGCCGGTGGCCCGGAAGGTCTTTTCCGCCGTGACCTGCCCGCCGCCTGCCACGATGGGTTCCCCGGTGGATTTATCCATCAGGACGCCTTTGAGCGTGTACTCTTTGCCGGCCTGAAGCCCGCTGTAATATACGGTATCCACAATGGTCACCCGCTCGGCGGCATAGGCATTGTTGCCCATGCTCTCCTTCTCCAGCGCCGTGGTGCTGATCTCAGGCACCGGGATGACGTCGTCCGTCAATGTACCCAGATGCAGCAGCGTGTTGTGCCGGTAGACCGAAACCTCGAAGGATACCAATTCATACCCTTCGTTTGCCTCGCAGGGCAGCTCCTCCAACAGGTAGTCGTCATATAACAGCGCGCCCTTGCCGTCGTCCAGCGTGTCAATATCACCGAACCATACGCCGTCCTCGGCAGTTTCGCCACGGTTGGTGTTCTTTGAGTGCAGATTCCAGCTGGAGGCGGTGCTGAACTCGCCGTTCTTGTCGGTGATGACCACATGTGCTTCACCGGTGGTTAGCGATGTAATGCGGAAGGGCACGCCCGCAAGCCGCTTGAGGGAACTGTCGGCGATCTTCACGCCTGCCAGGTCCCCGCGCAGGGGATCGTTGCGGATGGCGGTCTCCGGGGTGGTGAGCGCAACCGTCACACCATGCTCTCGTATCTCAAAGAACCTGCTCAGCACGCCCGTAGCAAGGTAGCCTTCCAAGGGGGGTGATACTTCACGCACCTCGAACGTGGCATAAGGGAGCAAATATTCGGGCGTAGTCGCGGTACCTGTTTCGTCCGTTTCCATGGTATAGACCACTTCACCGGGGGCATACAGGACGTCCTGCACCAGCACGCTGTCACGGCTGCGGTTTACGAGTTCAAAGACCGCCCCCTCTAATGTGCCTCCGCCTTGCGCCTGGTTCTCGCCGGTCTCATTGTCACGCTTTTGAACGGTGACGTTGCCCCGGATGATCTCGTTCCGGATCACCTTATCATCCGTGGTCATATCCACGATAACGCCGTCCTCCCGTACCTGGAACGCCTGCTGGATGATGCCACTGTTCAGGTAGCCCTCCGGTGCGCCCCCTTCGCGTTCCAAAACCTGGTAGCTTCCATACGGCAATGCATCTGCCGCTACGGAAGCTGCACCTGCGGCGTCCGTCTCCAGCGTGAGCACCACTTCACCGGGCGCATACTCCACGCCGTCCACGATGACGCTGTGGGCGCTGATGTTATACACATCCAGAATTGCGCCTTCCAGCGTGGCGTCACCTTGGGTAAGCCCGGCTTCGCCTCGCTCCATGTCCCATTTCTCTATCCGGAACCCGCCGCGCTTGACGTCGTTCTTTATGACCTTATCGGACGTATCCATTCGCACGGTCTGCCCATCCTGACGGATCTGGAAGGTTTGCCGGAGCACGCCGGAGCTGAGGTAGCCTTCTGGCGCTCCCTCCGGATCCTCGAATATTTCGTAGCTGCCATATGGGAGAGCCCGATCCGCCGTGGCTGCCGTACCCGTTTCATCTGTGCGGAGCGTCAGCACAGTCTCGCCGGGGGCGTATTCCTGCCCGTCCACCATCACGCTGCCTGCGCTGCGGTTGACGATGTGAAAGACTGCGTTCTCAAGCGTACCGTCGCCCTGGGGATCACCGCTGCGGTCAAGCTCTGTATCCCATTTCTGGATGACCACGCCGCCCCTTATAACATCGTTCTTGATGGCCGAATCGCTGGTATTGAGGCTGACCATCTTCCCGTTCTCCCGGATCTCAAAGGACTGCTCCAGTACGCCTGTGCCGAGATATCCTTCAGGAGCGCCGTCCTGCCGTTCCACTACCCGGTACGAGCCATATGGGAGAGCGTCCGCCGCAGTAAAAGCAGTACCCGTCGTGTCTGTGGTCAGGGTCAGCACTACCGCATCCGAAGCGTATTCCTTGCCGCCCACCACGACCGGGCCTGCACTGCGGTTGATCACCTCAAAGGTGGCGCCCTGGAGCGTGGCGTCGCCCTGGGCGTCACCGGCGCGGTTCAGTTCGTTGTCCCATTTTTGAATGAGAAGGCCCCCGCGCACCACGTTGTTCTTTATGGCGCTGTCTGCCGTATTGAGGCTGATAATCTTTCCATCTTCCCGGATGGTAAAGGCACGCCTGACAATGCCGGTGTTCAGATAACCCAAGGGTGCACCCCCGGATTCTTCAACTGCCTCATAGCTGCCGAATGGGAGAGCGTCCGCCACAGTAGAGGCAGTACCGGTTTCGTCTGTCTTTAAGGTCAGGACAGCTTCCCCGGGCTTGTATTCCTTGCCGTCCACGATAACAACGCCCTGGCTGCGGTTGTAAATTGTGAAGGTAGCCCCCTCCAAAGTGGCGTCGCCCTGGGCTTCCGCCCGGTTGAGTTGGGCGTCCCATTTCTGGATCAGGACTCCGCCCTTGATCACATCGTTCTTGATGGCTGAATCGGCGGTATTGAGGTTGACCATGGCGCCGTTTTGCGTGATCTTGAAGGAACGGCGGATGGTTCCGGTGTTCAAATACCCCGTGGGGCTGGACTTCTCCGAAAGTTCCCAGTTTCCGTAAGGGAGGAGATTATTGACTGTGGCGGCCGTGCCGGATGCGTCCGTGGTCAGCGTGAATACCACCGCGTTGGGGGCATAAGTCTGGCCGTTCACCACCACGCTGTTGTCGTTCTTGTTTATGATCTCGAACACGGCGCCCTGCAAGCTCGCATCTCCCTGAGCTTCTTTCCGGTTGAGCGCAGCGTCCCATTTTTCCACGCTGACGCCGCCCCGGATGACGGACTCTTTCACCACAGGCTCATTGAAGGTCTCCACCGATTCCATATTGCCTGCGGGCGTGATCTGGCGAATGAACAATTCGCTGTTCAATAAGTACCCTGAGGGTGCTTTGGTTTCCTGGATGGTGACGGTTCCCAGAGGTAAAGTAACCATATCGCCCGTGCTGTTGTAATAGAAGGCGTCGCCTGAGACCTTGTAATCCGGGTGCAGCATGGCAAAGCCGTCTTCATCCGTCTCCACCACCCATGTGCGGGCAGGCGTGACGCCGCTCAAAGCTGAAGCGCTTGAATAGCTGCCTTTATAATACTTTATAGTGAATTGAGCGCCCGCCAGACCTGCGCCGCCCTGAGGCGCTGCGCTGTTGGTATCTGCGTCCTGCTTTCGCACCATGATGGTGGCAGGGTCGTTCTGAGGGACGTTCTCAACCGTTACAGTAGTCGTGTCATCCTCATAGATGGAAAAACTGTACTCACGAGTGGTACCGGCAAAGCCCGAAGGGGGCGTCCGCTCCACGATAGTATAACCGGAGCCTACAGGCAATCCAGACAGGCTGCCGTAACCGCTCGAATTGGTGGTGATGCTCCCCACTCGATAGGAACCGCTGTAAACATCGAACACAGCGCCTGCCAAGCTGTAACAGGGGTTCCCATCCGTCAAGGTGGGATCCGCGGATACCTTCCGCACGGCCACGCTGCCGGTGGGATCGGGTTCGGGTTCAGGCTCAGGCTCCCAGGGATCAGGTTCCCAGGGGTCAGAGCCAGGGTTGTACTGCCAGCCGATGAGGGGTTGCGTGCTACTGCCCGAGTTGTACACGAAGGCCTCAAATCCTTCAGGTACAGGCGGTAGTCCGTTGATGGCGTTGGCTATCGTCATAAGCTGCCCGGTAAGTTCGTCATCCAGCCCTTCAAAAGCGTCCAATGAGCCCATATATGCGTAACTGGCCATGGCATGACACATACCATACGCCCACAAAGCATCTGGCTCAGCAAAGACATGCTTAACCGAGATGTAACTCGGTCCACCGTATAAGTAGTAGCAGCATTTAAGCAGCAGATCGTTGCGATCGGTGATCCAGTAGTCGATCTCATATGTGCCGCTGTTCAAGCCGCTAACCGTAGGGTCTAGGCAGAATGCTGTGTTACCGTTCGCCTCATAATACGAAGTATAGTAGCCATACCAGATCTGATCAGAACTGCGGGTGTGGGCAACCTGTGTAGGTCGTGTGCTTCGTGTGGCAAACAGCCGCATCCGAGGCGCCTCTACATACGCTGTAACGGTGATATCGCCGCCGAGCGGAGACGCTGTCAAATACATCACGCCATTCTTTATGCTGTGGGCGCTTGCAGGGAGGTCAATGCCGTATTGGGTAACCACCGCATTCCCGCCCTCGGGAAGCGGGATCTCGATGATGTCTGCATTGGAGGGCAGCGTCAGGGTATGATATTCCTCTTCAAACACACCGCCGGTTTTGACGCCGACCCTTACGGAGATGGTGATGCTGGTCACATCCTCGTATGAGCAGTACCAGTCCACATCCACTTCATGGCCCCAGTATCTCGCAGGCAGGTACAGCGTGCCACTTGCAGCATCGTACTCCGCCTGGGCAGTGATATCCAGTTCGCCATCCACCGTGACCCGCAGCGCATCCGTGCTCACCGGAACTTCACCTGGGAACATATTGGCAGGGATTGTCATGTGCCCGCCTTTCAGTTTGGTTAGCGGAAAGTAGGAATGGGCAGAGATAGACGATGTTGGCAGGTTGGTCGGAGTGGCAACCTGCACGTCCGTATAGTGATAGGTCACCTTGACCAGCGGTTCGTCCACCACCGCGTATGAGATGGGCTCGATATCAAGTCCCAAAATAGGCACATCTGCTGCCTGCTCCTCTACCAATCCATCCAAAGGCACGGGCGAAGACTCTGCAGCAGGCGTCGGTGCAGGCTCCGGCGTGGGAGTAGGCTCGGTTTCCTCCGGCGTAGGCGTGGGGTTTACTGTTTCAGGCTGCTCCGGTGCGGGAGTGGGTTCCACTGCATCCTCACCCTCGGGCAAATCAGATGGTTCGGGCGTGGGGGCAGCGGGTTCTTCCTCTACATCCTCAGTCTTATCGGAAGGAGCAGGCGTAGGCTCTGGGTCTGTCGTATCCGGCTCCTGCTGCGGCGGATCCGCGCCCGGATCGACCGGATCTTCCGCAGGCAGTGTTTCAGTATCCACACCTTCGGTTTCCGTCTGCTGTGGTGTACTCTGCGCTGCATCCTCCGGTGTCTGTCCCTCCGTCGCAAGGGCGGGTACCGGAAGGGCAGTGATGCACATACACAGTGCCAGCATGAGGCAAAGGAACTGCCTGGATATTGTTTTCATACTCGGTTTCCTCGCTTTCTCTACTTGATAATAGGCAATAAAAAGGCCCTTGCGGGCCTTGGGCATAGGGGATCGCTCAATGGGCGACGTAGCTGTGGCTTTCGCCATTGAGGGCGTGGGCTTTCATGTGCGCTACCAGTTCGTCCGGCAGGATCGTAGCGCCGCAGGAACAGACGGCATACCCGCCGCTGGGCTTGGACGTGGTCGCCGGTTCCGGTGTGGGTGTTGGCGCAGGCGCTTCCGCACTAGGTGTGGGCTCCGGTACGGCAGGCTCAGGGGTAACGGTCGGGGCAGGGGCTGGCTCCGGCGTCACAACGGGGGCCGATGTGGGCCGGGGCTGCCATGCAGCGGAGGATGATCCGGGCGCAGGCTCCGGTGCTGTGGGCTGTTCCGGCAGTGGCTCCGGCGTTGCGGAGGGCTCCGGCGGGCAGGGGATCAAGAAGTCCACCGAAATCTTTGGTATGGGCGTCACCGCAGCCTGTTGCTCTGGCGTTTTCTTCCATGCTGTGCTGGTTGGCATTGACCCAGCAGTCGATGCCTGCACTGTGTCGGGTTCGGTTTTTACCAGTATAACCGCCATACCCATATCGTCTGGAGCCGGCTGCCCGCCGGGCACATCCACTCCAGCACTTTCCGGGGTCAGTTCCGTATAGGAGGCAGTATTCTCCGCCTCTTCAGCGCTGCACTGCGGATCCAGGTAGGATTCCGCCGTTTTCCGGGTCAGTTCCATGCTGGACGAATCCACAGCACGGTCTTCCCCCGGCGTATGCATGGAAACTGCCTTCTCCTCGATGCACGGGATGGGTTCCAGAGCGTATACCTCAGAACCGCCGTTTTCCGCCATAGGGATGGGCTGCGTACAGGCGCAAAGGGACAGGGCGATTGCCAGTGTCACCGAGATAGTAAAGGATGCTTTCATATCCAGTCCTCCTTGTGTGGTTACTATCTCAGTTACACCGACAGGCCCTGTTTTTTACAACGCTATGCCGCTATATTGACAAACCCATGCTGTGCTTCCGCAAGACTCCGGTTAAGTATCTCCAGAAACCGGTCTTCCGTCAGCTCCGCATCCAGCCAGTGCGCGGTGCGGTAGGAGTAGAAGCCCAGCTCAGTATTCAAACTGTGCCCGCCTAGGACGCTCTGCTGGTTCAGCCGGTTTGCGATCTCCTTATCCTTGCTGGTGATCTTGCGCTGGATCTCCCGGACAAAATGCATTACCAGCAATGGATGCAGATCGCTGAAGGATATCTGCAAATAAAACCCCTCGTACAGAAGCATCAGCGCGTCGTCATCCTCATCCTCCGTGGGCAGGAGCCGCAGGATCATCCTGCGTGCCTGTTCGCTTCGACGTTTTCTTACTTCCAGTTCGTGATTGCTGTATTCCATATTGTTCTCTCCTAAAAATGAACGAGCGCGCCCCAAAGTTGCAAACGCTGCTGGTCGATACCCAGCAGCTTTACCGTAACGGTGGCGTGCATGGCGGGTCGGCCCCGCTTCGAGAACTGGCATAGGCAGGTCACCTCATCGCTCAATGCTACGAATACGCCCACAGGCGCGATCATCGTGACCCGGCCTACATACAACTCACCAATGGTGTAGCGGGTGATGAGGTCAAGCTGGCGTTCTGCTTCCGCCTGCTTTGCCGAGAGGCTGAGCTGCACGGCATCCCTGCCGCTGCGGTTCAGTTCCAGTATCTTGACCAGCAGCTTTTGCCCTACCTTGAGGTGCATGGATGCGGCCGCCACTCGCATGTGGCTCAGTTCCTCAGTAGGGATAAACTGCTCCACCCCAAAGAGTTCCACAAAAGCGCCCGTCTGGAGTACAGATACGACCCTTGCCTCGGCGATGTCGCCTTCCTCCAACAGGTATCGGCCATCCCGGCTTCGGCGCATGAAGAAATCCCTCCTGCGTTGGCGCATTGCCGCAAGACGGCTGCCGACAGCCAGGTTGTTAGCTTCATCGATCTCCGTCACGACATAGTCGATTTCCGCGCCCATTCTATGGGATACATACGCTACTCGGTAATCCTCAACTGCCGTTTGTTCGGTTTCTTCCGACGGCTCCAGCATCTCGCTCACCGGGATGATGACCTTAAAGGCACCATAATGAATGACAGCGTATGTGAGGAGCGGGTTCCTGCCGTTGCCCTCCATACCCATAATCATACCGGTCAACACTCGCCCGCTGCGTCTCGACTCCGAAAGGTCTATCAACGCCTGCCTACGCTTAGCCTGGGCGGTCAGCTCGCTGCGCTCACCATGCAGTGTAACGATCCGCCGGCGCGATCCGGTCCCCACTGCCTCCAGCTCATCCGGCAGGCTCTCATGTGGAACTGAAACGGGTTCCGAGCCTTCCTGACCGTAAGGCGCCCGGCCGGCAGCTGGTGACTCCTCAATCTGTAGAACTGAGGCTGTGTCTTCGGTTTCGGCAGAATTCACTGTGGAAGACGACAGATCCGTCCCGCTTATCTCCTCTGTGTTTGAGACTGACTCGGGAAGGCTGGATAGCAAGGCGCCTTCAGGTCCGGCATGCTCATCTGACTGCCCATTTTCTGCGCTGTGTGAGACTGAAATGGAATCATCATCTTCCTGGTGCAGATCCATGGCTTCAGGGCCCCCGTCAACCGCAGAGATGCTCTCCTGTGAGACTGGCTCGGTAACGGACTTTTTCCTCACGCGCTTAGGCCGCACTGGTGCGTTATCGCCTTCGCCATCGCCCGTTTCTGGTTCAGTTTCAAAAAGCAGGCTCCGGTTCTCCATAGCTTCGTCGGCAGTGGGCACATCAACGGCCGTCGTCTCCCCCTGCATGGCGTCCAGCATGGTTTCGGTCTTATCATTGGCTTGCATGGTTGTACCTCCTTAAAAATCTTCTGGTGGAATAGCGGTTTCATATAAGCAGCCCGATTCGGGCGTAACATGGGTAATGGCAGATGCTTCCTCTGCCATGGGCGGTACAGGCTCTTTCCCTGCCGCCGGTATATAGTCCTGGATGCTGCATCGCTTCAGCAGCTTATATGCCGGGTGCTTTGAGTAGTCAAAGCGCTTTGCCCGCAGCACGTTCTCACCTCGGAGGATGATAAGGATATCCTCTTTTAAGCGCAGCACCTCGTCCGGGGTCAGCAGCTTGCGCCGCCCCAAGCCCTCGGTGTAGCGATATTGGGGTATTACCTGCGCCATAGCGATGGACTGCCGTGTGGTCATGGTGCTGTTGACCTCAACGGTCATGTCCCCGGATCGGTCTGAGATAAAGCGAGCGGTGATATCGTCCGTACAGCCCAACATGAGCTGGGTGTCACAGTTGCCCAGTATCTCCGCCCAAAGGTTGTTAGGATATCGGTTCTGCAGCTGCGGCAGGCTCTGGATGCACAGGGATATACGCAGCGCCCGGGAACGGAATGTGCTGATGGAACGGCAGAAATCCCGGCCGTTGTCGCCGCCGATAGTACCGATATTGTTGAACTCATCCAGCACGATATTAACCGGAACCGGACAGCGCTGATTTGGCTGCGCATCGGCGTACCGTACCAGCCGAATGAACAACACGGAGAAAAACAGCGAGGACAGAAACGCCATGGAGCTGTCCTGGTCGCTTAAGATGACAAAGTAGGCGCATTTGCTGCGGGCCGGTTCTGTGAGATCAATGTCCGAGCGGCGAGTAATGGCCTTGATCTTTTCGTTTTGCAGCACCTGAAGTCGGGTGCCCAGCCCCAACACGATGCCAGCGCGAACGGTATCGCTGGACTGCTTGTAGATGTTATATGGCGCACGAGCAGGATGGCTTGGCGGCAAACGCTCAAACAGGCTACCCAACCCTTTCTCGCCGGTTTCGGTCAGGAACCGGTAGACTTCGGGCAGGCTCTTTTGCTCCGTGTCCAGCGCAGAGTTCTGATCCACATACAGGATCAATGCTTTGAGCAGGTTCTTTTCGCCGTTATCCCAAAAATGATCCGGCCTGTCGCCGGAGGTGTTGCCGATGATAACATCGGTAAGCACCTGCGCCATAAGGGTGTCCCCGTGCAGGTCTGACATACAGTTCCAGGAATCGCCATGCAGCGGATCCACCAGATTGAACACTCGTACCTGATACCCGTTTTCGCGCAGGTATTCGGACATGTCCGCGTACAGCTCCCCTTTGGGATCTGTGATTATCATTGACTCGCCGGTAGCGCCGCCATATTTACGCTTCGCACACTGCAGAATGTGGTTACGGATGTAGCTGCGTGATTTTCCCGTGCCGGATGCGCCAATGACGGTGACGTGCGGGTTGAGCATCGTATCTGCGGGCAAGCAGAGCACATCCCGACCATTTGTACCGAGTATGGTGCCTTCCGCCTTATCCGGAGCTGTTACCTCAAGCACCGCCTGCATTTCTTTTTTGCTCATCCAGTCTGCGGTTCCATAGGTGTCGGAGCTGGAGCGCTTGAAATTGCGTTTATCTGGCTGTGTCCCTTTTGCCCGATTTACAAGAACAATGTAGACGGCCAGCCCGCCTGCACTGAGAATGAGCAGCACCGCTGCTTTTATACCCTGTGGTGTGGCAACGTTCCGGATACAAAAAAGCGGCCCCGTCCGGACCGTTTCCATCGTGATACCGCCACCAATGCCGCCCTGGGCGAGCCAGTCATCATAGTTGGCGAGCAACTGTCCTAACAGCCCCGCAAGATAGAGCCACAGCAGTATGCCCAGCATGGCGGCAATGCAGATGCCTGCTTTGCGTTTATCCATATTTCCTCCAAATAACAGCAGTTTCGCAATGGATCAGCGATTCAGCTACTAATTTCTGAAATTAGACAACCAAAAGCCCAAGCTTAGCAACACATTGCTTAAATTAAGCAACTATTCTTTCAATATTGATTGCTTTACTGCTCTATGTACCGTCTCCATCTCTATGCACCGAAGAGAAACTACACTATCTGCCGCTTTGACATACTCTGCTTGGAACGGAAACGCCAGCACCTCATACCTGCGGGTGGGATCTTCCCTTGCTGCGCGGCAAAAGCGAAGCAATCGGGCCAGATCGCCATCCAGGTGGGACAGGATATACTTGCCGTTATCCATCGCATCGCAGTCGCAATCGGCATACCCTGTAATCCTCATGCGAGTAGGAAATAAGACAGCGGAGAGCTTTGCCTGAAGCTCCGGAACGCACAACAATCTGAGCATACGCTTGCCTCCTTCCTGCATCGGAACGAAATGGATCGCTTCATAGATGCGCTCAAATGCCGCCGACCCATCGCGCTGCGCTGCCGCCTGTAATGTGGCAAGAGCCGCACTTCCCGTATGCCCCAGCAGGATCGAGGAACGTAGATCCCGCACGCCTGCGTTTCGACGCGCTACCTCCTCGCATTGCTGCATGGCTTTGCGCTCCCCATCGCCATGCCATTTCATCGCATTGGAACGGGTGTTGTAGACTACATACCCCAGCCCCGGCGCCATCAGCATCCCTGCCATACGGGTGAACCCGGTTTTGTTCATGGCGTCGCCGCCCTGTTGCTTTACCATTTTTGCCGGATAGAAGCTTGGTGTATCCGGTATTATGATCTGCCGTCCGGATGCAGCCAAAGGCGGAAGTGCATAGGGTCGTGCTTCAATGCCGCTTGTGAGCATCATGGCAATCGCCTCCGCCACACGGTGGTTGCGTTCAATGTCCCCCCGTTTCCCGGTGAAGGCATGGTTACGGAAGGCATGGAGGTAGTGAGAAAGTGCATCAGGATGTAGTTCATTGAGGATCGGTAGTGCGCTCCTGTGCAGTCGGATGGTGCGAAAAGCACCTCGCTTCCCACTCACACAGAGCAGTTGCGCATCATAGGTATGTCCATTCCAACCAATACGGATTTCCTGTTTTCTACCCATACGAAGAACCAGCTCCCGCAGCGTCCGTTCACTTCCCAGTATGGAGAGCGAGGAAGCGGGAAATTCACCGGCCACATTCAGCAGCTGCAGCAGCATGAAAGCGTGTGATTGCTCACGGATGTAGATCATGTTTTCCTCCCATGCGGACAGCTCCCATTTAGTGGCATCGGCTGCTCTCTTCCACGCAATCCGCCGCCTGTCATCCTCAAAAAATGCCCAGATTTAACTGCTTTGCGGTGCATATCAATCTGCGTCATTCGCTGCGGGCGATTTGGAGTCTGAATGACGTATGGTTTTGGGGCTGTTTTCGTGGGTGTTCAGACCCGAAAACCGCGTTTGCAGCCATTGCCTGTACCATTCGAGGAAACTGTCAGCCGGCATCAAATACACAAGCGTTGCGTCCCGTTCCCCCGCTATGGAGCAATAGTGATGCTGGCAAGCAAGGGGGGCATCGTCGCGGAGCACATATAAAGCTAGCGCATCCACTACCGCATTCAGCTCGATGTTGTCATGGTCCCGTAGCCGCCGCTCTGGCCTGTCCCGTCTGTACTGATGGCAAACCACAAGCACACAGTCATCGAATAGTGGCTGTTCTCTGTCACGGAAGAATTCGCGCAGCGCAAGATACAGGCTTTCCCGGATATATTGCGGACCGCCATGCTCCTTTTTGGGGAGCAAGGCCGGAATGTCGGCATAAAACCATCCTTCGTCCGTGTATCCCAGCACGATTGGCATTGCACTCAGGATATGTCGCTTCATATCCCGGCTGGCATCCTTTCGCCCGGTTAAGGCCGGCATGGACCGGGCCAGCAGCGCCAACTTTTCCATGCGCAGCGAGAAAGTGAACGCCTGCCGGTATGCCTCCTGCATATCATGTCGGCTGTATGCGTTTTTCACATCCGCAAGGCTTATAGCCGCAAGCCGGATGTGCCTGGCAGCGCGCTGGATTTCCCGTTCAAAAGGCGTTATGCTATCCTGCATTCGGCATACCTCCATAGAACAATACCTCCGGCGACTCACTGCCCGTTTCCCGTGTGGTTGCAAACAGGCATGGCGCTTTAGGCAGCTTCAGCTTCTCCAGCATGGCCATGTCTTCCAGTACGATGATGTACTTTGTGTTTTCCTCTACGGCGAGCAGCCGCAGCAGGTGTTCTTCGCCCCGATTGAGTACGACCACCTCGTAACCGCTGTCTCCCTTTAGAAAAAAAAGCTGAGCCGGATACTGGGCGGGATGATGGTTCATGGGTTCGATCCGTTCTCTGAATTGTAGCAGCACCCACACCGCCTTCACGATCTTTGGTTCCGGGTGTGCTGTGGGGTCAATCGTCCAATACCCCTGACCCAAGTTGAAGATATACGCCCAATTCTTCAGATTGCGAAGTATCTTCTTTGCGGCATCCTTCGGTTTCCCGGTCAGCAGCAGGAGCTGGCGGTATGTCAGGGGTCCGTATTGGGACAGGCATTTGATAATGCACTGTTCCTCTTTGAGTAGCTCAGGCATGGTATCATGTCTCCTTATCACGTTATATCGGCGTTAATATGTTTAGGCAAGAATACGTTTTATAGGGAAAAGCAGCTGAATATCTGGAGTATTTGATATTTCCTTGCATATAGAAAACGCATTGTGCCATACAATACGTTTTAGCCCGTTTATACGTTTTGCTGCGCTTCCTTCTTTTCTTTGAGTATGGCAGCCAGCTCCGCCCGGTCGGTAGTGATCAGCGCATGCTCCGCTCTGGATGCCTTGATGCGGATGGGGATCTTATTGTTGTTGGCGGTAAGAAGCGCTTCTCCACGCTCAAACTGGGTGATAGCCCGCATCTCAGTTTTTGTGAGTTTGAGGGTCTCCCGGACATATTCCGCCTCATCCGCCTCCAAGTTCAATATAATCTTGGTTTTGCAGGCGTTGATAATGGCCCTGCCGTATTTTCCATCGTCCAGCGCGAAGAAATCCGCCAGATCCTGCGACGCAGCCAGCGCGCCCCCACCAAAGCCTCTCACGATTTTGAAAACCTCCAGGCAGAACTCCGCCGCCATCCTGTTGGAAGAGCCGCCGATCAGCTGCCAGATTTCATCCAGGAACAGCATCTTGCGCTTGGTGCGGTCTGCCTTTACAGCATCCCATACGCAGTCGAGGGCGATAAACATACCGACGGGCAGGAGTTTGCCCTTTAACTCACTGATGTCCAGCACAATGTATTTATTGCTCAGATCCACATTGGTCTGCCGATTAAAACTCTGGGCGCTGCCAGTCACGAACCTACCGACAATGATGGCCACCCGCTGAGTCATGGGGTTATCGATGAGGTTCTTATGCAGATCCCCCAATATGGGCATAGGCTTCATGTGGGAGCGGGTCTCATCCTCATACAGCGATGCATTGTCATGGGTAATCCCAAACTGAGCATAGGTCCGGATGATGGCTTCGTCCAGCATCTGCTCCTCCTCGTTGGTCATGTCAGGTATCAGCAGGCTAAAAAAAGTGAGAAGCTGCTGGATCTTCCGCGCCAGCTTGGAGTCGGCGTCGTAGTCCGTCTCGTCGATCAGGGACATCTCCGGCGTGGTGGTCTCCCGGATCTCCATGACATTGATGCAGTCCTGAGAACCGGGAGAGATTTTGATGTATGTTCCTCCGATCCCGGCGCAAGCCCTGCGGAACTCATGACCTTTGAGCGGGGCGATGATATAGCACTGGATCCCCCGCATCCGCATACGCAGCGCAATGGTCTGCAGCGTGTAGCTCTTACCCGCACCGGTGGTGCCCAGGGTCGTGATGTTCGCATTTTTGTAGATGGCGCTGTTGAAAAAATCCGCAACGCACAGCGAATTGTTGTTGCGGTTCAGCCCCAGAAGTATCCCGTTGTCATCGCTCATTTCAAAGCTGGTGAACAGGTAGCAGGACGCCGCACCGCTGGTGAGGACATTCCTCTGCGCCCTCTTTTCAAGGCTTGCGTCCGGGCACAACAGCGGCATAACGGAGCGGAGCGCCGTTTCCTGCCTGAAGTTGCACTCGTTCACAAAAATATCCATGGACTTCAAAAGGTCGGTCATCTGCTGCTTGCGCCACAGCAGTTCCTCATAGGTGCGGGCCGAGACCGTGATATACACCGAGAGGTAAAACAGGTCCTCGTTGTGATTGGCGATCCCGTCCTTGATGAAGTAGCCAGCACGGATGGAATTGGCAAGCTCCTCATAGTCGGTGCTGGTATCCTGTATGCTGCGCATCTTAGTACGGTTCAGCCGGATACGCTGGCCGACCTTATCCAATGTACGGCCCCGGTTCTCCCGGCGCAAAAAGAGGTCTACATCAATCCCCTCCCCGGCGTTGATGAGGGTGGACATCCACCCGCCGCGCACGGTGTTTGGGTATCCGTTGCTCCGGATATACATGACGGAGTAATACATGCCGTCCATCACCGAATGGTTGTAATGGGTAAAGTCCAGCCCACGGGGTGAAACGAACTGCGTATGTCGAATATGCGGCACTGCATCCAGCCCGATGATCTTGCCCTTTGCCTGCATGGTATCCACCACCACCCGCTCTACCCTGCTGGAAAATGGCTCCGTCACACAGGATTTGCGGTTGAAGAACATATAGAGCACTTCTGCTGTGAAAGCGTCCTCGTCATCGGGCTGGATGATGGTATTTCCGCATTGCAGGAAATAGGTCTTTGCGTTCTGTACCGCAGTTTGTATCATGCCGTAGATGTCAGCATAGCTTTCCTCCGCCTGCCGCCGTGCACTCGTCTGCTCATATTCAAAAATCAAAAAAAAGCGCCTGCTCAGCGCTTCTCTGCTACCCACATCCCGGATTAGGTTCAGGTATTCCTCGCCCAACTTGCGGCATTGCAAGTTTTCTTCCTGCTCCAGCTCCTGCTGTACCATCGCCACATGCCTGTCGGCGTCTGCCTTACGGCTCACGCTTTTGAGCTGCAGCCGCAATGGGCTTATTTTGAGCCATGAGGCAAAGGAGGATATGACGTTAAACTGTTCCTCACTGCTGCGCAGGACAAAGTTGATGGGTTCGATCTCGCAGATCTTCACATACCTGCCGTCCGTGGTTTCGATGATCCCGTTGCGTATATCCCTCACCGGAATAAAATCCTGCACATATTCACTGGTCCTGCTTGGCTTTTTGCGGCTTTTTCTTCTTTCGGTCTTTGATGTTCTTTCCATACTTGTATCCTATCCTCCGGTAATGCAGCTTCCTGCGATTGAGTCCAAATCGCACAATATGGCTGCAGTATTGCAGCAGGCTGTCCCCGCCCACGCCCATAAGCGAAAATACGGCCAGCGGGATCAGCGTCACTGTCATCACCACCACCTTCATGGTCGTCTCAAGGGGAACCCAGGCGATCTCAGCATAGCCCAATGTGCCTATCAGTATCACCGTTTCAACGGTATTGCGGGTTTCCAGCATACCCCCAAACAGCTTGCCACTGTCGGTATAATTTGCAGGAATGGCATAGATGTTGTTGTATTCCTTTTCCTCCATCCACTTCACCGTCCTATCCTATAGAATTGCGCTTCCGCCCAGAACCGGCCAAGGCGCAAGGCTCGTTGATGGTCCGATACATAGATGTCCACCCGAGTCTTGTCCTTCTCTATTCTGGAGCCGCCCCGATCTTCCACCGTATACAGCTCACCATTGATGACCAGCTGCGTACCAAACGGATAATAGGATGACATGGCGACCATGCCTTCTTCCACGCGCTTGCCGCTGGCCGTATACCCGTCTGCGTTATCGCCACAGCACTTGGCACAGGCGCAGTAATGGGTCACATTCACTTTGAGCGTATAGAGCGGTTCGCCGAGCTGATCTGTGCTGCCGCCACTCACGGTATTAAAATCGATGCCGTTGGGCCTGCGGTAATATTTCACATACGAAGGCGAGTTGAGGACAACGCCGCCTTTGGCGCTGGAGGAATGTACCCACATCTTTTCTCCGTTCTGCTCTCCCACATAGATAAGTACATGATTGGTACCGGGGTCACCCGGCTTTGCCTTGAAGCCCAGATCGCCAGGCAGCAGCTCCGCTTCGCTGATCTCCGTGGACTTGCTCCATTGGCTGGCGCTGCCTGTACCGATGGACTGGCCGATGGCGGTTTTATAAACCCAATCGGTGAAGCCGGAGCAGTCCAGACCATACGGCCGGACGGTTCCGGTGGTAACGGAACCCGTGGAAGTGACCTTCTTCGGGGTGTTCCATTCATCGTTCCAGCCGGCCCCGGATTTACCGCCCCAGAAATACGGTACCTTCCCTACAAGCGACAGAGCGGTCTCGATGATCTTTTCCCTTGCGCCGGTGGCACCCAGCCCATCCAGCAGCGTAATCAGCTCCTCATTCGTCAGGGTGGGCAGCTCGCCAGCAGCCGGCCTGCCATAGAGCGTTTGCGACAGGGCATCCGCCATGGTTTGGATGGCTTCAGCATAGGTTGTGCCGGGAAACTGATCGTACTCCGCATCCATATTGATGTTGAACGCCTTAATGATTACGCCCTGGTTAAAAGGGTGTATGGTTGCCTCCGCATACGAAACGATTTCCGTTTCCGGCGTCAACGTTTCAATCCCGTCCGGCTGATAGTATGTTGCAGTCTGCGTCCCGTCGATGGCACCATACCGATAGATGGGCAGCTCAACCTCAACCGGAACGTATGCGGTTTTCACGAACTCCGTTTCGGTGGATGCTTCACCAGACGCCTCATACAAAGTCCTCTGCTCGATGTGGTACTGGTATCTGGGTTGTCCGTTCACCTCCCCGATCTCAGTTTGGCCTGTCACGATGGTAAGTTGAACGGGCGTATAGGTCGCATAGGTCACGGGGATCACCCGCTCAAATTGTTTTTCTTCATAGGTGACCTTAAACATCTCCGCCGATACCGCCTGCAGTTTTCTTCGCATATCCCCTTCGCTGGTACCGCGTTGGCCCATTGAAGCGGAATACGCTGCAAATACATAGGCTACATCATAGTCCGGGGACAAGCTGCCATGATTGATCAGCGCATCCATGCTGGTTTCGTAGTCATAGCCATTCATCTCGATGATACGCTCCACCTCGGCGAGTGCGGCGTCATACCCTTCCTGTATGACAGCGGAAACTACATCCGCCATATCCTCCGTGCGCTCCATCATGTCCGTGGAGGCGTTGGGGTCAAAGGTATCCGGGTCGGTGCGAAAGACCTGATTGGATACAATGGACGGCAGTGAGACGATGGCTACCAAAAAGACGGTGAAGCCCAGGCAAATGCAGATCAGCACCTTGAACAGGGTATGCCGCATAGCCCATGCGGCGGAGATAACAGCGCCCCATGGCCCGCCTGCTGCCGTACCGGCGGCGATTTCAGCGGTAGCCTTGCCCGTTTCCACGCCTGCCTGCACCGTGGCGGCTGCGGCGTTGGCCGTCGCCTCCGCGCCGGCTGTGGCAGCGGCCTGCCCCGCCTTTTTAGCGGCTTCTGCCGTTCTGGCGGCCGCAAAGCCGGGATTGTCCTGTCCATCGCCAAACTGCTGCTTATCTGCTTCTGCCAATCGGATTCACCTCCGGATACCACAAAAGCGCCCCGGCATGGGGCGCCTTGTCATTTATACTATTGTTTTCGCCTGGGCGGCTTCGCTTCAGGCGTTTGCCGCTGCGGTTGTGCAAACCGGGTCAATGTGTTCTTGTAGCGGATCGTCTCCACCTGAGTTGTAATCAGCTTGCCGCTGTCATCGTGGACGGGTTTGCCGTTTTCATATACGGGCCGCCGCTCAACGGACGGCGTGCCGGATATGGCATACCACTGCCCACCGTTACGATCCTCATATACCGTATAATCCCCACGGGGTGCCGCGTACTGGGTTTGGTCATAAAAGCGTGTGGCGCTCCCGTCCTCATGCCGGACGTCAATGATGCCGTCTCTGGCCCGGTCGCTGTCCACCATAACCGCTTTCTGTTCATATCCGGGCATGAAGCTCTGAAACTGTGCCTGGTTGAAAGCCTGTGATTCATCCGTGTGCGCATCAAACTGCGGCACATCATTGTGGGGCTGCATGGCATACCAGCCCACACCGTTTGCGTCCTGCACCATCTCATGCGGCGCTTGCGGCATTTCGTACATGGCGCTGTTGTACCACAGGCTGCTTCCGTGCTCCGGGTGGTTGGCTTCCAGAACGCCTTCCTGGGGTGATCCCACGCTGCGTAGGCTGGTCCCCTCTGCCACATCTCGAAAGCTGCCCGAGATCTGTTCCTGCGTAAGCGCTTCTCCTTCCCCGACTGTCGCCATAGCGGCTGGAGTGTAGAACGCCGCTGCGCCTTCTCCGGTGGCCATCTGGTACCATTGGCTACCGTCCTGTGCGGTGACGGTGGCATGCGGGACGGAAGGCTTCTCAAACTGGCTGGCGCTGTACAGCTCAACCTGCGCTGTCTTCCCGTCAGCACCGGTAGCGAGGGTGCTGATCTTGCCTCCGGTTATGGTAGTATTGCTCACGCTGCTCAAACCGCCCGCATTGGCAAGCCCGTTTGAAGCCGCGCTTTGAAGATGGGGCATATAGTTGCCAATGCTCCTGTCGGCAATATCCCCTGCAATGGTGCCTGAGATGTTCCCGGGCCTTGCGGCTACGGACGCGATGGACTCGCTAGAGAGTGCAGCGCCGTTTCGTGCGGCCATGCCGCCAAAGATACGGCCCACAAACCCTATGCCGCCGCCTGCGGCCATGTGCGTTCCGCCGTCAACCACCGCATCCCGCACAAAGCTGTTGGGCTTGAACCGGCTGGCAAAGCCCGCCATGAACCCACCGTTCGCACCCGCCGCCGTACTACTCGCTGCACCAGTGGCGGAGCCGGCGCCCTTAAATACGCTGCCTGCACTATGGGAAACACCGCCTGCAACACCGGTGACAACCCGTGCTGCCATAAGCATCTCCATGCCGAGGCTGCTGCCCGTCTGTGCCACATTCAGGCCCATCGCCGCCAGATAGCTGTCAAACTTCTGAGCCGTCTTCAGGAATGCCAGCGCACAGAACATCCATAGGAAAATACTGCCCTGCCCATTGCTGAGTGCGCCGCCGTTGGCCACGAACTGGCCCACTGAGCTGTTGAACGCCCGCAGGAACCATACGTTCAGTATAAGCAGCAGCAACTGGCTGCCCACCATGCGGCACCAGCTGTGGAATACGCTGTTCGTAGACTTGCTGCCGCCCATGCAATAGGCAAGAGGCGAGGTATAGCAAAGCACGCCGACAACGATATACCGTTCCACACATTCCAGGAGCAGTTTGAAATAATTCCAGCCCAGCGCAATCTGCAGAATAAGCATCAGGAGCAGGCCGACGACCGAAGCAATGCCAATCAGCGTTGTAATACCGCTGGTCAGGGTCTGTTCTATCCCTGCAAAGGTGAACGAGCCGGGATCCATCGTATGCTCCAGCAAGGTCGTATACGGCGCACGGGCAATGTCCAGCACGAGCAGGAATATCGGTTTTGCATACCCGATCAACACCGCAAAGAGCGCGCTACGGGCCAGCAGATGCCATGGCTCTTCCGCTTCTGTAATAGGACCACCGAAGGTTTTGAACAGGTTCCAGACCAACAGCAGGAGCAGAAGCGCCCAGGACATATACTGGAAGATCTCAAAGGCTTCCTTTACAAAGGGGAAGTATTGCTCCATGACGTCCATATCCGCCCCCAACGCGTTCAGGAACAGCCCAGATACCGCATCCATGAGTTGGGATATGATCGATGCGATCCAGTTGGCCGTACCTTCAAAAATCCAGTCAAGCAATCAAGCCACCTCCCTTTTGCTGACTGTTTCTGCAATCAGGCGTTATACATGCCGCCTTCTACCAGCGGCTGGAGGTAGGCAACTGCAAAGCCCAGGGTGTTGAGGATAATCCATGTCACGATGATCCGTTTCAACCAGCTTGTGGCTTCGTCCACCGCGCGCTGGTTTCGGGAAATCATCCTTACCAGCAGTGCTACGGCTGCCGCTGTGACCCCTACGATGGTGGATATCCCAACAAGCTGGCCATATATGTCCTTTACGATGGTGGAAATACGCGTCCAGATGGTGTCGTTGGCCAGCGCGAACTGAAAGGAAAGGATGAGCGCGGCAGCGGCTGCCGTAAACGACCAGTATGTTGTGGCGATCCGCTCCCGGATGGATAGTTTCTGCATAGATGAGGTTCCTCCTTGCATGATATTTGGGCATGCAAAAAGCCGCCCCCTGAGGAGCGGCTTTGTCGATTGCCCACTTTTTGATGCTATAATTCTATCATGGTCGGATTTGTATGTCATCGGCGGATGTCCGCCTGAAAAACGGCGGGAATGTGCCAACGGTACGCCATGGCATGAATAGCGCTATAACACCTCCAGCAAGCTCATCACTTCCAGCCAGCTGTCAAGCTCCGCTACGGGTGCTGACCATAGCCGGATGGAGATGATATTGAGCGCCTGCTGCCGGAACCGGTAATACTGCCTGTCCGAGATATGCAGCTTTGAGCAGATCTCCACGATCATCAGCTTTTCCGGTGCGATGTAGGTGAGATGAATCAGGTCATACAGCGTTTGCCCGTTTCCGGGTTTATCCCGCAAAACGCTTATGGCCTCATTAAGCCTGTCCATCATGAGCCGGGAACGGTGGATCGACTGCAAGCGGCCCTCAAGGCGCCGGTTGTCCATGTCGATCTCGGAGCTCACCAAGCGCAGCAGCGTGTCCAGATCGTGCAGCGGCGCATCCAGTTCCTCCGCGACCATGTTGGGGAAACATTGCAGCATCCAGCGTATATCCCGGTAGCTTTTGAGGAGCAGCAGGGTGTTGTGGTGCATATTCCTGCGCTTGTTTTTATCCGCTTTGCGTGCGATATCGCTTTGAATTGCGGCGTCTTCCAACAGCCCTCGCTTGGTGAGCATCTCTACAAATGCGTGGGATTGCAGGGAGAGCTTGCTTTCCTGCTGGGCATAGAGTGCATCCTGCTGCTTGCTGAACTGGTCTTGTATGTTTTTCACGAAATATCCCTCCTGTCGATACAGGCGGACTCTGACCGGGCTTGTTCGGCTCCCTATATTGCTGGGTGCAGCCGTATTCCTGTAAGCTGACATATTGCTGCAGAGAAAAATACGCACGCGAATAATATAGGGTCAAAACTGCAACACGGCCATCGTCTGCCGGATGAAATGGAGAGGGACATCCTACGTTGAGATTGCCAATGTTGATGTGCTTGCTGTACCAGAGAACTATGCGGTTGAACCGTTCATGGTCGCTGCCGGAACAATGCGTTTTAACAGCCGTAAAACGTAATGCCGCGATAACACGTTTTATGTCATGGTCACTTGGGGCGTCCATTGTCCCGTTTGCGGTTTCATAGGCGCTGTTGAATACAAGGCAGCCATAAGAGCCGGGCAACTTGCAGAGAGAAAAGGTATCTGCATACTTACGGAAGAAGCGCCACACCTTTGTCTTTTCCCAACACCAGCGTCGTCCGAGTTCTTCCAATGTCAGCGCCGCCGCTTTGCGCTCAAACTGCACAATGGGCGCAAGACGGGAGAACGCGTTATGCCTGTCGCCCCATACTGTATGGCACCAAAGATCCATCCAGGCATCCGCTTCCTCAAATACATGGCGGGCCACAACCAGTCGTTGAGTAATGGAGCGAGGGACGCCGATAAATCCATATTCAGGCGTAGCATACACAGATGTGGTGCATACCGGATCCCCGCTGCAATCCTTTACCCAATCCTTGATAATATAGGTCAGCTTCTTCGTGGCTGGGTCTAAGGAATAGGTGATGTATCCCAACGCCTGCAGCCGATCCATCGCGTTCAATGCTGCTTCTCTACTGCGAATACCCAGTATGCTTTTCAACCCGACTATGCCACCAGACCATGCGCCTGCCGATACCTCGTTAATATGCCCACAATACCTGCCGTATCCAGACCGATAGGCTGCCCGGACTGCCAGCCTCACATACAGGCCCATTACCCCCTTGCCTGCCGGTAGGTGGGCGCGATGCAGCTTGACCCACGGGTAGGCATAGAGGCATTTCATATTCCGTTGTCCTTCCAATTATCAGATAAGCGCCCAGTGATGCAACATGCACCGGACGCTTTCCCAATACGATCATTTTATTTGGGTCAAAGCCAGCAAAACGGTTTCACATTTATTCAACGTGATTTGCACTTACGACAGGGTGAAAAAAAGCCTAAATTACGGCGTTTTTTAACCAAAAATTTAACCCATAATTTAACCCATTTTGGCATTTTAACCCCTGTTTAACCCTTAAATTTGGCATTTTATCGGTGCAAAACCCGTCAATCCAAATCAAAAGGAAAAACCCCGAAAGTCCTGAAACTTCGGGGTTTTTTGGTGGTTTTGAAGTCGTTTAACGCTTGCTGAACTGAGGTGCGCGACGAGCAGCCTTTAGGCCGTACTTTTTACGCTCCTTCATGCGGGGGTCGCGGGTGAGGTAGCCGGCCTTCTTCAAAGCGCCCCGGAGCTCGGGCTCCGCAGCGATGAGGGCGCGGGCAATGCCATGACGGATGGCGCCAGCCTGGCCGGTGGTGCCGCCGCCGCATACGTTGACCTTTACGTCAA
>OGYF01000239.1_pt1 | contig 61534 bp, 67 predicted proteins | sample 1576451 | NCBI WGS metagenome assembly OGYF01 (sample SAMEA3541505, study PRJEB24748) | human gut metagenome | biome: human gut; feature: human-associated habitat; material: faeces | place: China | collected 2012
GGGTGCAGTGTCAACGGAGTGGCGGAGCTGCATACAGAAATCTTGAAAAACTCTGAGCTGAAGCCATTTTATGACATTTACCCGGAGAAATTCAACAATAAGACAAACGGAATCACATTCCGCCGGTGGCTGCTGTACTGCAACCGGGAGCTGGTAGCATGGCTGGACCGCTATGTGGAAGGCGATTTCCGAAAAGACGCTCTTGCGCTGGAAGGGCTGCTTGCCCATAAGGAAGACCAGGAAGCGCTTCAGTCTCTGCTGGAAGTAAAACATCAGAAAAAAGCAGAGCTGGCAGAATATTTGAAAAAGACACAGGGAGTCGAATTGAATCCGGATTCTATCTTCGACATTCAAGTAAAGCGGCTTCATGAGTATAAGCGGCAGCAGATGAATGTGCTGTCAGTGATCGCCAAATATCTGGAGATCAAGAGCGGGAAGAAGCCGGCCAGGCCGATTACCATGATCTTTGGGGCCAAGGCGGCGCCTGCGTATGAGATCGCCAAAGATATCATTCATTTGATCCTGTGTCTGCAGGAACTGATCGACAACGATCCGGAAGTATCTCCGTATCTGAAGGTGGTCATGGTAGAAAACTATAACGTGACTTTGGCGGAACATCTGATTCCGGCCTGCGATATTTCCGAGCAGATATCGCTGGCCTCAAAAGAAGCCTCCGGAACCGGTAATATGAAATTTATGCTGAACGGAGCGGTAACATTGGGAACAGAAGACGGAGCCAATGTAGAGATCCATCAGTTGGTAGGAGATGAGAACATTTATATCTTCGGAGCTTCCAGCGAGGAGGTCATCCGACATTACGCCAATGGCGATTACCGGGCGGCAGATTATTATATCAATGACGAACAGATCCGGGAGTGGATCAACTTCATCATCAGCCCGGAAATGATGCGGATCGGAGATCCATACCATCTGTTGAAGATCCATGCGGAGCTGATCCAGAAAGACTGGTTCATGACATTGCTGGACGTAAAGGATTATATCAAGACAAAAGAACAGGCATATGCGGGATATGAAGACCGTACGGCCTGGGCAAAGAAAATGCTGGTGAATATCGCGAAAGCGGGATATTTCTCATCCGACAGGACGATTGCGGAATATAACCGGGATATCTGGAAGCTGTAATCATTGGGGACGTAGTAAAGTTAAAAAAGGCTACGTCCCCAATTGACGTTTGGGGTGTACCAAAACGCGCCAAGCCCTGTACCCATTTGACGCTTTTCTAGAATTTTTGTGTCATGATATTGTATAAAATCACGTACATAAACGAAAATGATACCTATTTTCAATAAATATATTGTGATTTGATCGGTTGGGTGTTATCCTAGGGGAGGAAAGAAAGAATTCTTGGAAAGGAGATCGATCGTTATGACACAATTTGAACAATGGAATGGCTTTCAGGGAAGACTTTGGAAAGATGATGTGAATGTGAGAGATTTCATCCAGATGAATTATACACCCTATGATGGAGACGAACAATTCCTGGAGGGCTCTACAGAAGCTACAGACCTGCTTTGGGGAGAGCTGCAGAAACTTCAGAAGCAGGAGCGGGAAAAGGGTGGAGTCCTGGATATGGAGACGGAAGTGGTCTCTGGCCTTACATCCTACGGCCCCGGCTATATCAAGGAGGATCTGAAAGATTTAGAACAGGTGGTGGGCCTTCAGACGGACAAGCCGCTGAAACGAGCTTTTATGCCCTATGGCGGGATCAATATGGCAGAGCAGGCCTGCACCACTTACGGCTATACGCCAAGTCCGAAACTGCATGAGATTTTTACGAAATACCACAAGACCCATAACCAGGGGGTTTTTGATATTTATACGCCGGAGATGAAAAGGGCCCGGCATAATAAGATCATCACCGGTCTGCCGGATACCTACGGAAGGGGCCGGATCGTAGGAGACTACCGGAGGGGGGCGCTTTATGGCATCGACTATCTGATCGAGAAGAAGGAACAGGACTTCATCCAGGGAGAGCGCCATGGAATGAAAGGTACGGATTTCCGGCTGAGAGAAGAGATCGCGGATCAGATCCGGGCGCTCAAGCAGATGAAGGAAATGGCCCAGATCTATGGCTATGACATCTCAAAACCGGCCCAGAACGCGAAAGAGGCGGTGCAGTGGCTGTATTTTGGATATCTTGCGGCCATTAAGACCCAGAATGGAGCGGCTATGAGCGTGGGACGGATTTCTACCTTTCTGGATATTTATATCCAAAGAGATTTAGAAAACGGTACCCTTACAGAAAGAGAGGCCCAGGAACTGATCGATCACCTGGTCATGAAGTTCAGAATGGTCAAATTTGCCCGGATTCCCTCTTACAACGAGCTTTTTTCCGGCGACCCGGTATGGGCGACTCTGGAAGTGGCGGGCCTGGGGCAGGATGGCCGTTCCATGGTGACCAAGACAGACTTTCGCTTCCTGCATACTCTGGAGAACATGGGCCCATCGCCGGAACCAAACCTGACAGTCCTTTATTCCTCCAGACTGCCGGAACCCTTTAAGAAATACGCGGCTCTCATCTCGGTGACCACCAGTTCCATCCAATATGAAAATGATGATGTGATGCGTCCGGTATGGGGCGACGACTATTCCATCTGCTGCTGTGTATCTGCCACCCAGACAGGGAAAGAGATGCAGTTCTTTGGCGCCAGGGCCAATCTGGCAAAATGCCTGCTGTACGCGATCAACGGGGGCATCGATGTAAAGACCAGAGAGCAGGTGGGTCCGGCTTACCGGCCGATCACTTCGGAGTATCTGGATTATGACGAGGTGATGGAACGGTATGACGCAATGATGGAGTGGCTGTCCAAACTGTACGTGGATACTTTGAATATGATCCATTATATGCACGATAAATATAATTATGAAGCGGCGGAGATGGCCCTGATCGACACAAACGTGCGCCGGACCTTCGCCACCGGGATCGCGGGTTTCTCCCACGTAGTGGATTCGCTGAGCGCGATCAAATACGCCAAGGTCAAAGTCATCCGTGACGCCGATGGGCTTGCGGTGGACTTTGAGACAGAGGGAGATTTCCCAAGATATGGAAATGACGATGACCGGGCGGATGACATTGCGGTATGGCTTTTGAAAACGTTTATGCACAAGTTAAAGAAATGCCACACCTACCGCAATTCAGAGCCGACTACTTCTATCCTGACGATCACTTCCAATGTGGTCTATGGAAAGGCTACCGGCTCTCTGCCAGATGGAAGAAAAGCGAGAGAACCGCTGGCGCCGGGAGCAAATCCTTCTTATGGGGCAGAGAAAAGCGGGCTTTTGGCTTCTTTGAACTCGGTGGCTAAGCTGCCTTATGAGCTGGCGCTGGATGGGATTTCCAACACCCAGACCATCAGTCCCGGAGCCCTGGGGCAGGATGACGAAGAACGGAAAAACCATCTGGTCCAGATCCTGGACGGTTATTTTAGCCAGGGCGCCCATCACTTAAATGTAAATGTGTTTGGGGTTGAAAAATTAAAGGATGCGATGGCACATCCAGAGAAACCAGAGTACGCCAATTTTACCATCCGGGTATCGGGATACGCGGTAAAATTCATCGACCTGACCAGGGAACAGCAGATGGATGTGATCGCAAGAACCTGCCACGATAAGATGTAAGACGGCGTAAGAAGGAAAAAGAAAAGGAGTTGGAGAAAGGATGGAAGGATACATTCATTCGCTGGAAAGCTTTGGCTCGGTGGACGGTCCGGGAGTACGCTATGTGATTTTTTTCGCTGGCTGCCCGATGCGCTGTCAGTTCTGCCATAACCCGGACACTTGGAAGATGGAGGCGGGAACCAAGTATACAGCCGGAGAACTGATCCAGAAAGCCCTCCGGTACCGGACTTACTGGGGGAAAGACGGAGGGATCACCGTCAGTGGCGGAGAGCCGCTTCTGCAGATAGAATTCCTGACGGAACTCTTTGAGAAGGCGAAGGAAGAAGGCATCCACACGGTCCTGGACACCAGCGGAAGCCCTTTTACCAGGGAAACGCCTTTCTTCGCGGATTTTGAGAAGCTGATGAAGGTGACAGATCTGGTCCTTCTGGACATCAAGCAGATCGATGAAGAACAGCACCGGCTGCTGACCGGACGTACCAACCGGAATATCCTGGACCTGGCAGAATATCTGTCGGAGATTGGGAAGCCCGTATGGATCCGCCATGTGCTGGTGCCGGAGAGAAACGATGACGATAGGTATTTAAAAAGACTCAGAGCTTTCCTGGATACTTTGAAAAATGTAGAGAAAATCGAAGTTCTGCCCTACCATACGCTGGGAATCTATAAATGGAAAGAACTGGGAATGGAATACCCCCTGGAAGGAATCGATCCGCCCTCAAGGGAGCGGGTGGAAAACGCAAGAAATATATTGGGCTGCTAATGAGGGCCGCGCGATCTCGCGCAGCCCTTTTTTTCACGAAGTGGATCTGTCGGCATATGCTATCATAAGGCGTTCAAAAAGGAGCGGGAATCTTGTATGGACGGAAAGAGCATGGCGGATCTAAGGCCGGGAGACAAAGCAGTGGTAGTAAAGCTGCAGATAGAAGGGGACATGGGGAAACGGATCCGGGATCTGGGACTGATCGAGGGGACAACCGTGGAATGTGTGGGGAACAGCCCTTTGGGAGATCCCTTAGCTTACCGGATCCGGGGAGCGGTATTCGCGGTCCGCAAATCCGATGTGGAGGCGGTGCAAGTCAAAATCATCATACCGGGCGGGAAAAAGAACGAAAAAGCCAGAGAGAACAAGGCAAAGGGCCGGAGAAGGATCGTGCTGGCCGGCAATCCGAACGTGGGAAAGAGCACACTTTTTAACGCGTTGACGGGAAGCAGGCAGCACACGGGAAACTGGGCCGGGAAAACGGTGGAACATGCCAGAGGGTACAGTACATATCAGGGATGGAAGTATGAGTGGATCGATCTGCCGGGCTGCTATTCCCTTTCCGCCCAGTCCAAAGAAGAGGAAGCAGCTAGAGATTTCCTGTATTTCAAGGATTACGACGCGGTTCTGGTGATCTGTGACGGGGTATGTCTGGAGCGGAATCTGGTTTTGGCTCTTTCCATCATAGAAACAGCCAAGAAGGCAGTGTTGTGTGTAAATTTGCAGGATGAGGCAGAGAGGAAAGGAATCCACATAGATCTGAAGAAGCTGGAAGAACGTCTAAAGATTCCGGTAGTGGGGGTCACCGCAAGAGAGAAGAGAGGGATTGCGCAAGTTTATCAGGCTTTGGAGAAGGTGTTTCAAAAAGAGCCGGAGCCAGAACGGATCCGATATCCTGACTGGCTGGAGGAAAGAGAGGCTTTCTTAGAAGAGGCGATCTGGAAGGAAGGGGTGGGCCGGGAAAGGGCAAGATGGCTGAGCCTGCGTCTTCTGGAGGGAGAAGAGAAGCTTGCCAGTCTTCTGAAAGAATATTTCCCTGTGCTGGAAACCAAAGGGATTGAGCAGGCGCTTTGGCAGACCTGTCAGGAATTGGAAGAAAAAGGAATGGACAGCCGGAACGTACGCCAGGAGACGGCCAAAGCATATGTCAAGCAGGCGGAAATGATAGCGGGAGATGTGGTTGCTTATGAAAATGCGGACTGCGACCGGATGGACCGGAAACTGGATCGCATCTTCGCGGGGAAATGGACGGGACTGCCTGTAATGGCAGGCGGACTATTTCTTATTTTCTGGCTGACCATATGGGGCGCCAACTACCCTTCGGAGCTGCTTTCGAACGGTTTCGCCTGGGTGGAGGGAAAACTGCTGGAAGGAGTACAGGGGGCAGGGATTCCAGAAGATATTTACGGACCGCTGATCTTTGGGGTGTACCGGGTGACTGCCTGGGTAATCTCCGTCATGCTTCCTCCAATGGCGATTTTCTTTCCGCTGTTTACCTTATTGGAAGATCTGGGTTATCTGCCAAGAGCCGCCTTCAATCTGGATCGGTGCTTCTGCAGATGCCATTCCTGCGGAAAGCAGGCGCTGACGATGTGTATGGGATTGGGATGCAATGCGGTAGGAGTGACAGGCTGCCGGATCATCGACTCTCCCAGAGAGCGGATGGTCGCCATACTTACCAACAGTTTTCTCCCTTGTAATGGAAGATTCCCTATGATGGCGGCAGTGATTTCCATGTTCCTTGCAGGAACCAAAAGAAGTGTGGGGAATCCTCTGATATCCGCGGGTATCCTGGCGCTGGTGATCCTCTTTGGCATCCTGATGACATTTCTGGTGTCCGCGGGACTTTCCGCAACCATCTTAAAAGGAATGTCCTCCTCCTTCGTGCTGGAGCTTCCGCCCTACCGGAAGCCGCAGGTGGGAAAAGTAGTTGTGCGGTCTGTTTTGGACCGGACCTTGTTTGTCCTGGGGAGGGCAGTGGTGACGGCCGCGCCGGCGGGACTGGCAATCTGGATCTTGGCCAATCTAAAGACAGGAGATACGTCCCTTTTGTGGCAGTGCGCCCAAGCGTTGGATCCGGTGGGAGAATGGATGGGGCTGGATGGGATGATCCTGCTGGCGTTTATTCTGGGGCTTCCGGCAAATGAGATCGTGCTTCCCATTATTTTAATGGGGTATCTCTCCCAGGGCAGCCTGACGGAGATGGGGACGCTGGGAGAAGTACGTCAGATTTTGGCGCGGCATGGGTGGTCCTGGACAACGGCGGTCAGTATGCTTTTATTTTCTTTGTTCCACTGGCCCTGCGGAACGACCTGCCTGACTATCCGGAAGGAAACAGGGAGCTGGAAATGGACGGCGGCCGCGGTTTTGATCCCGGCGGTCCTGGGAGTGGTTCTGTGCGTAAGTTTTACCGCCGCAGCCCGGTGGTTTATGAGGTGAATGGGCAGATTGGCTATTTGAGGCGGAAATCTTGGATGAAAATATACAGGAATCGAAGAAGCGCTGGTACATCTGCCGCCGGAATGGTATGATAAAAGTAATCTTGGATACAAGGAGGCAAAAAGGATGATCAACTATTCTGAGGACAAAGACAGACAGTACCATATCCAGGTGGCAGATGGAGAAGTAGGCAGATACGTGATCCTGCCGGGAGACCCCAAACGCTGCGAGAAGATCGCGGCGCATTTCCAGGACGCCAAATTGATCGCGGACAGCCGGGAATATGTGACTTATACCGGATATCTGGAAGGGGAGAAGGTAAGCGTGACCTCAACCGGCATCGGCGGTCCTTCCGCCGCCATTGCCATGGAAGAATTGTCCAGAGTGGGGGCGGATACCTTTATCCGGGTAGGCACCAGCGGCGGTATGGCCCTGGAAGTGAAAAGCGGGGACGTGGTGATCGCTTCCGGCGCCATACGGATGGAAGGGACCAGCAAAGAGTACGCGCCCATCGAATTTCCGGCGGTAGCGGATGTGGAAGTGACCCAGGCGCTTATGCGGGCGGCAGAGAAGCTGGGGCAGGAGTACCATGTAGGGGTGGTCCAGTGCAAGGATTCTTTCTATGGACAACATTCTCCAGAGACAAAGCCGGTGGGGTATGAGCTTTTGAATAAATGGGACGCCTGGGTGAAATGCGGATGCCTTGCTTCAGAGATGGAGTCGGCCGCTCTTTTCGTTGTAGGAAGCTGGCTGAGAGTCCGGGTGGGAACGGTTCTTCTTACTATGGCGAATCAGGAACGGGCCAAAAAAGGACTGCCCAATCCGGTGGTCCATGACACAGAGGCGCCGATCCAGACAGCAGTAGAAGCCATCCGTACGCTGATCCGGCAGGATAGGGAAAAGAAAAGATAGAGGCAGAGAAAGGAGAGAAATTTTATGAGTACACCACATAACGCGGCAGAAAAACAGGAAATCGCCAAGACAGTCTTAATGCCGGGAGATCCGCTGCGGGCGAAGTACATTGCGGATCACTACCTGGAAGGGGCGAAATGTTTTAATACAGTGAGAAATATGCTGGGCTACACAGGAACTTACCATGGGAAAGAGATTTCTGTCATGGGAGGCGGAATGGGGATGCCATCCATCGGTATCTACAGTTATGAACTGTTTCATTTTTATGATGTGGAATCGATCATCCGCATCGGATCTGCGGGAGCTTTGCAGGACGAGCTGAACGCAAGAGACATTGTGATCGGCATGGGCGCCTGCACCAACTCAGATTATGCAAGCCAGTACCGGCTTCCAGGGACATTTGCCCCCATTGCCGACTACAGTCTTTTAAAAAAGGCAGTGGAAGCGGCAGAGAAAAAGGGGATTCCAGTAAAGGTGGGAAATATCCTTTCCTCCGACATTTTCTATAATGACGATGACAGTGTCAATGAGAAATGGAGAAGGATGGGCGTCCTGGCGGTGGAGATGGAGGCGGCGGCCTTGTATATGAACGCGGCAAGGGCGGGAAAGAAAGCCCTCTGTATCCTGACCGTTTCGGATCATTTATTTAAGGAACAGGAATTGAGCGCGAAAGAGCGGGAAACCAGTTTCACAGAAATGATGGAGATCGCGCTGGAGTTATGACCATATCCTTTGTGAAACAATCTAAAGTATTTGAAACGAAAGAAGCCGCGGCAGACGAGGTGGATAGAAAGAGCAATCCGGGCCAAGTCAGTAACGGCAGAGATGAAGAGGAGGGATCATCCTGATGAAAGAACCTGACAAGATTGCTGGAAGCATCCCGGCAGAGATATTGATCCAAAGCGCGATGGAAGGATTGAAATACGCCTATGCCCCCTATTCGCGCTTTAAAGTAGGAGCCGCTCTTTTGACAAAGAGCGGCAGAATTTTTACTGGATGTAATGTGGAGAACGCTGCGTACAGTCCTGGAAACTGCGCGGAGCGGACCGCGGTTTTCAAAGCGGTAAGCGAAGGGGAGAGGGAGTTTGCCGCGATCTGCATCGTCAGCGAAGACCAGGAGGGCCGTCATGGAATGTGCCCGCCCTGCGGCGTCTGCCGCCAAGTATTAATGGAGTTCTGTGATCCGAAAGAGTTCCAGATTCTTTTGGCCGTCAGCCTGGAAGAATGGGAGATCCACACTTTGGGAGAACTTCTTCCTTTGGGATTTGGCCCCGGAAATCTGAAAAAATAGACAAAAACCGTAAGAATTCAGGGAATATTTTAGTAGATTAAAGTCTTGAAACATAAAGAAAAATAGGATATCATAAATTTTATAGATTTTTGTCCAAAAAGCGCCGATGCGCTGGATGGGCAGGGCAAAGGAAGGAAGAGAGCTATGAATCTGAAAATCGGAGTGATCAAAGGAGACGGGATTGGACCGGAAATTGTGGCAGAAGCCATGAAAGTCCTGGATAAGACGGCAAAAGTCTACGGCCATACCTGTGATTATACACAGCTTTTGATGGGGGGAGCATCCATCGACGTACACGGGATCCCTCTGACAGACGAGACGATCCGACTGGCAAAAGCCTGTGACGCGGTGCTGATGGGCTCGATCGGCGGCGATGCCAAAACTTCGCCCTGGTATCAGCTGGAACCGTCCAAAAGGCCGGAAGCGGGACTTTTGAAGATCCGGAAAGAACTGAATCTGTTCGCCAACTTAAGGCCCGCCGTTTTGTATGATGAACTAAAAGGGGCCTGCCCGCTGAAAGAAGAGATCACAGAAGGCGGTTTCGATATGATGATCATGCGGGAACTGACCGGCGGCCTGTACTTTGGAGAACGCGGGACGGAAGAGCGAGACGGCGTTATGACCGCTTACGACACACTTACATATAATGAACAGGAGATCCGGCGGATCGCAAAGAGGGGCTTTGATATTGCCAGAAAGCGGAGAAAAAAAGTCACAAGCGTAGATAAAGCAAACGTTCTGGATTCCTCCAGACTGTGGCGCAAAGTGGTAGAAGAAGTGGCGGGAGACTATCCAGACGTGACTCTGGAGCACATGCTGGTAGACAACTGCGCTATGCAGCTTGTCAAGGATCCAAAGCAGTTCGACGTGATCCTGACGGAGAACATGTTTGGAGATATTCTGTCCGATGAAGCCAGTATGGTGACGGGATCCATCGGAATGCTGGCAAGCGCAAGTCTAAACGAGACCAAATTCGGACTGTATGAGCCAAGCGGCGGATCTGCCCCAGATATTGCGGGCAAAGGGATCGCCAACCCTATTGCCACGATCTTGTCGGCAGCTATGATGCTTCGATTCAGTTTTGACTTGGATCAGGAGGCAGACGCCATTGAAAAAGCAGTAGCCAAAGTATTAGAAGAAGGATACCGGACCGTTGATATCATGTCTGAGGGCAAGACTCAGATCGGTACAGAAGAGATGGGCGACCGGATCGCCGACTTCATTTAGGTACAGGGCAAAACGCAAAAAGGTACACCACAAACGTTAATTTGGGACGTAGTAAAATGAAGAAAGGCTACGTCTTAAAATAAGGAGGATCAACTATGAGAAGTGATACAGTGACGAAAGGCAAACAGCAGGCTCCCCATCGTTCGTTATTCAACGCGCTGGGACTTACGCAGGAGGAAATGGACCGGCCGCTGGTCGGGATCGTCAGCTCCTATAATGAGATCGTTCCGGGGCATATGAATCTGGATAAGATCGTGGAAGCGGTAAAGCAGGGTGTGGCAATGGCTGGCGGAACTCCTATCGTGTTCCCGGCGATCGCAGTCTGTGACGGGATCGCTATGGGACATATTGGCATGAAGTATTCTTTGGTGACCAGGGACTTGATCGCGGATTCTACGGAGGCGATGGCCATGGCGCACCAGTTTGACGCTTTGGTGATGGTTCCTAATTGTGACAAGAATGTTCCGGGACTTTTGATGGCGGCGGCCAGGATCAATGTGCCGACGATTTTTGTCAGCGGCGGCCCTATGCTGGCCGGCCATGTGAAAGGAAAGAAGACCAGCCTGTCCAGCATGTTTGAGGCGGTAGGCGCCAACGCGGCGGGACTGATCACGGATGAAGATCTGTGTGAGTTTGAAAACAAAACCTGTCCTACCTGTGGATCTTGTTCAGGGATGTACACGGCAAACAGCATGAACTGTCTGACTGAAGTGCTGGGTATGGGACTTCAGGGAAATGGAACCATCCCGGCAGTCTACTCCGCAAGGATCCGCCTGGCGAAACATGCGGGAATGCAGGTAATGAAGCTGTGGGAGAAAAATATCCGTCCCAGAGACATTATGACAAAAGAGGCAATCCTAAATGCCTTGACGGTAGACATGGCGCTTGGCTGTTCCACCAACAGTATGCTGCATCTGCCGGCGATCGCTCATGAAGTGGGCATGGATTTCGAGATTGATTTTGCCAATGGCATCAGTGAGAAAACTCCTAATCTCTGCCATCTGGCGCCGGCTGGCCCGACTTATATCGAGGATCTGAACGAGGCTGGCGGCGTGTACGCGGTAATGGCCGAGCTGAATAAGAAGGGACTGCTGCATACAGACTGTATGACGGTAACGGGCAGGACAGTGGGAGAAAATATCGCAGGGGCGGTAAACAAGAATCCGGAAGTCATCCGTCCGATCGATCATCCCTACAGCGAGACCGGCGGCCTGGCGGTTTTGAAAGGAAATCTGGCGCCGGACGGAAGCGTAGTAAAACGTTCCGCTGTTGTGGATGAAATGCTGGTGCATGAAGGTCCGGCAAGGGTCTTTGATTGTGAGGAAGATGCCATCGATGCCATCAAAGGCGGCAAGATCAAAGAAGGAGACGTGGTTGTCATCCGCTATGTGGGACCAAAAGGCGGACCGGGAATGCCGGAGATGTTAAATCCCACTTCCGCCATTGCCGGAATGGGACTTGGATCCAGTGTGGCCCTGATCACGGACGGACGGTTCAGCGGAGCTTCCAGAGGAGCTTCGATCGGTCATGTTTCACCGGAAGCAGCAGTGGGAGGCCCCATTGCCCTGGTGGAAGAAGGGGATATCATCAAGATTGACATTCCAGGACTGAAGCTGGAGCTGGATGTACCAGAGGAAGAGCTGGAAAGAAGAAGAAAAGAATGGAAGCCGAGGCAGCCGGAGGTGACCACAGGTTATCTGGCAAGATACGCATCCATGGTAACCTCCGGCAACCGGGGAGCGATCCTGGAAGCGCCGAAGGCGGAATAAAGGAACGGTCTTGGAGGCGCCAAAAGCCAAAAAGAGATTATATAGATAGAACAGGAGATATAAGGTATGCAGTTGACAGGAGCAGAAATCGTAATAGAATGTCTGAAAGAACAGGGCGTAGATACGGTGTTTGGATATCCGGGCGGATCGATCCTAAACGTATATGATGAGCTGTATAAACACAGCGATGAGATCAGGCATATCCTGACCTCTCATGAGCAGGGGGCGGCTCATGCGGCAGATGGGTACGCAAGAGCCACAGGCAAGGTGGGAGTATGTTTCGCTACCAGCGGCCCGGGGGCTACGAACCTGGTGACCGGTATCGCCACCGCATACATGGATTCGATCCCTATTGTTGCGATCACCTGTAATGTGGGCGTGTCCCTTCTTGGAAAGGACAGTTTCCAGGAAATCGATATTGCGGGGATCACCATGCCGATCACCAAGCATAATTTTATTGTAAAGGATGTAAAAGACTTAGCTGGTACGATCCGAAAGGCATTTACGATCGCCAAATCCGGCCGTCCGGCTCCGGTCCTGATCGATATTCCCAAAGATGTAACTTCTAATCAGACAGAGTATGAGCCAAAACAGCCGGAAGAGCCAGTGCCCTCTAAAGATGTGTGCCAGGAGGATATTGAGACCGCGCTCAAGATGATCAAAAAAGCCAAAAAACCTTATATTTTCGTGGGCGGCGGCGCCGTGCTATCCGGGGCGAGTGAAGAACTCTATGAATTCGTCAAGAAAGTAGACGCTCCGGTGACAGACACATTAATGGGAAAAGGAGCGTTCCCAGGGACAGATCCTCTTTATACAGGGATGCTGGGAATGCATGGGACGAAAACATCCAACTACGGAGTCAGCGAGTGCGATCTTCTTATTGTAGTGGGAGCCAGGTTCAGCGACCGTGTCACAGGAAATGCCAAGAAATTCGCCAAGAACGCCAAGATCCTCCAGTTTGATATCGACGCGGCGGAGATGAATAAAAACGTGCTGATCACCGAAGGAGTGGTGGGGGATATCAAGGTGATCCTTGAAATCTTAAACCAGCGTCTGGAGCAGCAGAATCATGAGGAATGGATCCAGAAGATCATGGACTACAAGGAGAAATATCCTCTGGCATATGGAAAAGATTCGCTGACCGGTCCTTATGTGGTAGAAGAAATCTACCGGCAGACCAAAGGGGATGCCCTGATCGTGACGGAGGTAGGCCAGCATCAGATGTGGGCGGCGCAGGTTTACCGCTTTACTAAGCCAAGGACCCTGCTTACATCAGGCGGTCTGGGAACCATGGGATACGGCCTTGGCGCGGCCATTGGGGCAAAAGTAGGAAGACCGGAGAAGACGGTGGTCAATATTGCGGGGGACGGATGTTTCCGTATGAATATGAATGAGATCGCCACTGCGGCAAGATACAATATCCCGGTGATCCAGGTGGTGGTCAATAACCATGTGCTTGGCATGGTACGCCAGTGGCAGGATCTGTTCTATGGGAAACGGTATTCAGCTACCGTACTGAACGACAAGGTTGATTTTGTAAAGCTGGCGGAAGCTCTTGGGGCAGAAGGAGTGCGCGTAACTACCAGGGAAGAATTCCAGGAGGCATTTGCCCGCGCGCTGACATTAGGAAGCCCGATGGTGATCGACTGCCAGATTGACTGCGATGATAAAGTATGGCCTATGGTGGCGCCGGGGGCGGCCATCAGCGAAGCCTTTGACGGAAAAGATTTGGAACAGAAGAAATAGCAGAAAAGGAAAGAGGAGGAATGAGAAATGAGCAGAGTGTACAATTTTTCAGCAGGACCGGCAGTGCTGCCAGAAGACGTGCTGCGAGAAGCATCTCAAGAGATGCTGGACTACAAAGGAACTGGAATGTCCGTGATGGAGATGAGTCACCGATCTCATTCCTTCCAGGAGATCATCGATGAAGCGGAGGCAGACCTTCGGGAACTAGTGGGAATCCCGGAAAATTACCGGGTTTTGTTCCTGCAGGGGGGAGCATCCCTGCAGTTTGCCATGATTCCCATGAACCTGATGAAGAATCGGAAAGCGGACTTCATCCTGACCGGTCAGTGGTCTAAGAAGGCTTATGCGGAAGCGAAGCGCTTCGGTGAGGCAAGAGTGGTGGCTTCCTCTGAAGACAAGACGTTCTCCTATATTCCAGACTGCTCTGATCTGGATATCTCACCAGATGCGGATTATGTGTATATCTGTGAGAATAATACTATATATGGAACAAAGTTCAAGGAACTTCCAAATACCAAAGGGAAACTTCTGGTGTCGGACGTGTCTTCCTGCTTTTTGTCGGAACCGTTTGACGTGACGAAATACGGGATAGTATATGGAGGAGTCCAGAAGAATATCGGACCTGCGGGCGTGGTAATCGCCATCATCCGTGAGGATCTGATCACCGAGGATGTACTGCCAGGCACTCCCACAATGATGAAATACAAGACACACATGGATGCGGGGTCTTTGTACAACACACCGAATACCTATGGGATCTATATCTGCGGCAAAGTATTTAAATGGCTGAAGAAGAAGGGCGGCCTTGGAGCAATGAAAGAGTACAATGAGAAAAAAGCTAAGATCCTCTATGACTATCTGGATCAAAGCCGTCTGTTCAGAGGAACAGTAGTTCCTAAGGACCGGTCTTTGATGAACGTCCCGTTTGTCACAGGAAATGAAAAGCTGGACGAAAAATTTGTGAAAGAAGCAGAAAGAGCCGGGCTCGTAAATCTTAAAGGCCACCGCACTGTGGGCGGTATGCGGGCCAGCATATATAATGCTATGCCGATCGAAGGCGTAGAAGCATTGACAGCCTTTATGAAAAAATTTGAAGAGGAGAACGTATAGCTATGTATCAATATCACTGCATGAATCCAATCTCTGACGTAGGATTGGAAGAATTTACCGAAGAATACGTTCCGGTGAGCGCGCCGGACAACGCGGACGCGATCCTCGTAAGAAGCGCTTCTATGCATGAAATGGAGTTTGGACCAGATCTGAAGGTGATCGCCAGGGCGGGAGCGGGCGTAAATAATATTCCGCTGGAGCGCTGTACAGAAGAAGGAATTGTTGTGTTCAACACGCCGGGGGCAAATGCCAATGGAGTCAAGGAACTGGTGATCGCGGGGATGCTCCTGGCTTCCAGAGACATCATCGGAGGCATTAACTGGGTGGAGGAAAATGAGGAAGACGGAAATATCGCTAAAGATGCGGAAAAAGCCAAAAAACAGTTTGCCGGCTGTGAGCTGGATGGGAAAAAACTGGGGGTCATCGGCCTCGGGGCGATTGGGGTTTTGGTGGCTAATACCGCTATCCACTTAGGAATGGAAGTCTATGGTTATGATCCCTATATCTCAGTAAAATCCGCGTGGAATCTGTCCCGGAATATCCGCCACGCTTCTACGGTAGATGAACTATATAAAGAATGTGACTATATTACGGTTCATGTGCCGGCTACAGAAGATACCAGAGGAATGATCGATCAGGACGCGATCAGCTTGATGAAAAAAGGAGTTGTTCTTCTGAACTTCGCAAGAGATGTGCTGGTGGATGAGGAGGCGGTGATCGATGCGCTGGTATCCGGCCAGGTAAAGCACTATGTGACTGACTTTCCAACGCCGGTGATCGCGGGAGTCAAGGGGGCCATTGTGATCCCACATCTGGGCGCTTCCACGGAAGAATCAGAGGATAACTGCGCCAGAATGGCGGTTCGGCAATTGCAGGATTATCTGGAGAACGGCAATATCAAGAATTCCGTAAATTATCCCAACTGTGAAATGGGAAGGCAGGCCAACACCACCCGGATTGTGCTTTTACATCATAATGTACCTAATATGATCGGGCAGTTTACTAAGATTCTTGCCAAAGATAATATGAATATCGCGGACCTGACGAACAAAAGTAAAGGCGAATACGCCTACACAATGATCGATATTGACAACGATGTGCCGGAAAGTGTGGCAGACGACCTGCGGAAAGTGGGAGAAGTGCTGAGGGTCCGGATTATTCACTAATTCTTAATAAATCGTAATAAAACTTAATAAAATCTAAAGAGAACCTTCCTTGCGAAATCTGTCGAAAAAAGTTATACTGATTCTAACAGTAAGACGGGGAGAATGTACAGATGGACCAGGGGAGAAGACAACGAATCAAAAGCAGGCGCAGACAGGGGAGAGTAAGAACTTTGATCAAGGTTTTTGCTCTTCTTTTGTTGTGCTGTTCGATGCCGTTTTTATTAAAGACCGCTTCCGCCAATTCACCGGAAGCAGTGATCCGTATTTCGGTAAAAAGCGCTTCCATCCTCCAGGGAGAAGAGATGCCGGCAATGTCGGCGGAAGTTACGCTGGAAGGAGACGGGAAGCAGAAACTGGACGAGAAGGGGACCACGGCAGAGGATCTTCTGCAGCAATTCCAAAATGGCGAGGGGTATACCATCGTCTGTGAGGCGGATCCTAATACGGAGGGAGAATATACGGCCAATATCGTATTGAATGAAGATATCAGCCAGAAGCTGGAGACAGACTGGGCAGGGCTGGTCCAGATTCAGACGAAAGACGGAACTTTCCAGGTTAAGAACCCGGTAGGAGACTGGGATGGAAATAAATTCAAGAAATATGACGGAACTTACGTAACAAATGACTTTGTGGTATCCAAGGGAAAGACTTATTACTTTGGGGAAGACGGAGAAAAGGCGACTTCCTGGCAGACCATCGGCGAGAAGATCTATTATTTCGATGAGGACGGCGTTATGCAGACTGGCTGGCAGAAGAAGGAGGAGGACACCTACTATCTGGGAGAAGACGGAGCCGCCGTTACAGGCTGGCTGGATATAGAAGGCAGTACATATTATTTCCACCAGGATGGAAAGATGGCTGAGGGAACGGTATATCTGGGGACCATGCTGTGTGAGTTCGGTGAGGATGGGAAATTGGTTTCCAAGGAAGAAAGCAAAGTCGATCCCAGCAGGCCTATGGTGGCCCTGACCTTTGACGACGGGCCGGGAGACCGGACGGACGAGCTGTTGGAGCAGTTGGGGAAATATGATGCCCGCGCGACATTTTTCATGCTGGGCCAGAAAGTTTCCTCCCATCCGGAAGCGGTAAAGAAGATGAAAGAGATTGGATGCGAGTTAGGAAATCATTCTTACGACCACCCCAATCTGGCAAAGCTTTCCGCTGACCAGGTGAAGAAACAGATCGGGGATACGAATAATAAGATCAAGGAGATCGTTGGGGAAGGCGCTACAGTGATGCGTCCTCCTTACGGGGCGATCAGTTCCACATTGAAGGAAAACGCGGGGATGCCGCTGATTCTGTGGAACATAGACACGCTGGACTGGAAGACCCGGAATGCTAAGACGACGGTGGACATGGTGATGAATAACGTGAAGGACGGCGATATCATCCTGATGCACGATATCCATACAGAGAGCGTGGACGCGGCGATAGAGCTGATTCCCAAACTGCTGGAGAAAGGGTATCAGCTTGTGACGGTGTCGGAACTGGCGGCTTACAAGAACGTAACGCTGGAAAATGGCGCGAAATATACGGATTTTTAGATAAAAAAAGGAACGGGGCTGCTCGCCTCGTTCCTTTTTTCGATTTTAAGAATTATTATGCGCGTGTTTCTCCAAAAGCGTGTGGATACGGTCTGTAGGATTCAGCACATGGCTCATGGTAATGTCGTGATTGAAAGAGTCGATGATCAAGGCAATGAACTTGCTCATATCCGCCACTACAAAGTAAGGCTTTTCCTGTGTGACAGGAGGAAGATATGTCAAGTTGGTAGTGATGACCCGATCGATATAACCCTTCTCATAATATTCGTCAAACTTGTCAAAACCATCGGTAAAAAGACCAAAGGTGGTGCAGACAAAAACCCGGCTTGCGCCTCGTTCCTTCATTTGTCTGGCGACATCCAGCATACTTTCCCCGGAAGAGATCATATCGTCTACCACGATCACGTTTTTGCCTTTGATATCCTCTCCCAGGAACTCGTGGGCTACAATGGGGTTCTTGCCGCCTACGATGGTAGAATAATCCCGGCGCTTGTAGAACATACCCATATTTACTCCTAAAACGTTAGAGAAGTAGACAGCCCGATGCATAGCGCCTTCATCCGGACTTACGATCATCAGATGATCCTTGTCCACAGGAAGGTCTGGCTCAGCTCTCAGCAAAGCTTTGATAAACTGATAAGGCGGGTTGAAATTATCAAATCCGTGAAGCGGGATTGAATTCTGCACCCGCGGATCATGGGCATCAAAGGTGATGATGTTGCTGACACCCATATCTACCAGTTCCTGAAGAGCCAGCGCGCAGTCCAGGGATTCCCGTTTGGTCCGTTTATGCTGACGGCTCTCATATAGGAAAGGCATGATCACATTCAGACGATGGGCTTTGCCGTTGGCCGCGGAAATGACTCTTTTCAGATCCTGATAATGATCGTCCGGAGACATATGGTTTAAATGTCCGTTGACTGTATAGGTGAGACTGTAATTGCAGACATCCACCATAATAAACAGGTCTTTGCCGCGGATGGATTCTTCCAGGACGCCTTTAGCCTCCCCGGTTCCAAAACGGGGACAGCGGAATTTCAACAGATAGTTGTCCAACTGGTAATTAAAAAAAAGCGGGGATTCCAAAGACTCTTTCACCCGGTCTTTGCGGAACTTGACGATATAATCATTAACCTTTTTCCCCAGCTCTTCACAGCTTTCTAGCGCTGCGATTTTAAGAGGAGCTACAGGCAGCGCCTCTTCCATCAGTTTTATACTTGACATGGCAATCTCCTAAAATATATAATTTATACTTCTATTTATATCACTATTTCCTTTGCAAGGTCAATGATTTACATAGACTATTTTTTACAGGTACGCTATAATGAGATCGTAATAGAGAAAGGAATCTTTAAGTTTATGAAATACGGACATAAGATCAGCGAAGTAAAGCCAGGCAGTATCGGAGACGAACTGGAGATTCGGCCCGGCGACCGTCTGCTTTCTATCAACGGGCAGAAGATTGAGGATGTGTTTGACTACCATTATTATGTAAATGATGATTTTTTGACGCTTCTGGTGGAGAAAGCAGATGGAGAAGAATGGGAATTAGAGATCGAGAAAGATTATGAAGAAGACCTCGGCCTGGAATTTGAGCAGGGATTGATGGACGAATATCGTTCCTGCCGGAATAAATGCATTTTCTGTTTTATAGACCAGATGCCAAAAGGGATGCGGGAGACCTTGTATTTTAAAGATGATGATTCCCGGCTTTCCTTTCTGCAGGGAAATTATGTGACGCTGACCAATATGAGCGATCATGACATTGAGCGGATCATCCGTTATCACCTGGAACCCATTAATGTTTCGTTCCATACAACGAATCCGGATCTTCGCTGTCAGATGCTCCACAACCGATTTGCCGGGGAAGCTCTTAAGAAGGTGGATACCCTTTTTGAACACGGTATCCATATGAATGGGCAGATCGTACTGTGCAAAGGGATCAATGACGGGGAGGAACTGGAGCGCACTATCCGGGATCTGTCCCGTTATCTTCCGGTATTGGAGAGCGTGTCTGTGGTTCCGGCGGGACTTACTAAATATCGGGAGGGACTGTATCCTTTGGAAACATTCCAGAAGGAAGAAGCAGAGAATGTTCTGGATACGATCCACCGGTGGCAGGAGAGGTTTTTCCAAGAGCATGGCGTCCACTTTATCCACGCAAGCGATGAATGGTATCTTCTGGCTGAAAAGGAACTCCCGGAAGAAACCCGGTATGACGGATATCTCCAACTGGAAAATGGAGTTGGGATGCTGCGCCTTTTAGAACAGGAATTTGCGGAAGGTTTTCAGAAACTTCCGGGAGATGGAAGAAAAAGAGTTGTGTCTCTTGCTACGGGAAAGCTGGCCGCGCCCTATATCCAGGAATTGACAGAGCGGATCCAGGAGAAATACCCGGGAGTCCGGGTTCATGTTTATCCAATCCGAAATGAGTTCTTTGGAGAGCAGATCACCGTATCCGGTTTGATCACAGGAGGGGACTTGATCGCTCAGTTAAAAGGAAAAACGCTGGGGGAACGGCTGCTGCTGCCCTGTAATATGTTCCGGAGCGGGGAAGAAGTGTTTCTGGATGATGTTGCTTTGCCACAGGTGGAAGAGGCTTTACAAGTGAGGGCAGATATTGTAAAATCAAGCGGACAGGATTTGATAGACGCGGTCCTTGGATAAGGACCATTCCATAGAATAGGAGAGAGAACATGAGTAAACCGATCGTAGCTATCGTGGGAAGGCCAAATGTAGGAAAGTCTACACTTTTTAACGCGCTGGCGGGAGAAAAGATTTCTATTGTCAAAGATACGCCTGGAGTGACAAGAGACCGGATTTATGCAGATGTAAGCTGGCTGGACCGGGAATTTACCCTGATCGATACCGGAGGCATCGAACCGGAGAGCAAAGATATCATCCTTTCCCAGATGCGGGAGCAGGCTCAGATCGCCATTGATACGGCGGATGTGATCATATTCATCACAGACGTGCGTCAGGGATTAGTGGATGCGGACGCCAAAGTAGCGGATATGCTGCGCCGCTCCGGGAAGCCGGTTGTGCTGACTGTTAATAAAGTGGACAGTATGCAGAAATTTATGGCGGATGTATATGAATTCTATAATTTAGGGATTGGCGATCCCAATCCGATCTCAGCCGCCGGCAAGATCGGCCTGGGAGATATGCTGGACGCGGTCATCGCCCATTTCCCGGAGGCGGAAGAAGGGGAAGGAGAAGATGAGCGTCCCCGTGTAGCCATCGTGGGAAAACCAAACGTGGGGAAATCTTCGATCATCAACAAGCTGCTGGGACAGCAGCGGGTGATCGTGTCAGAAGTGGCGGGAACTACGAGAGACGCGGTAGACACAGATATCATGCACAACGGCAAAGAGTATGTATTCATCGATACGGCCGGACTGCGCAGAAAGAATAAGATCAAAGAGGAACTGGAGCGCTACAGTATTATTCGGACGGTGTCGGCGGTGGAACGGGCAGATGTAGTGCTGGTAGTCATCGACGCTACAGAAGGAGTTACCGAACAAGACGCCAAGATCACAGGGATCGCCCATGAGAGAGGGAAGGGCATTGTGATCGTGGTAAATAAGTGGGATGCCATTGAGAAAAACGACCGGACTATGCGGGAGTACGAGCAGGAGATCCGCCGGGTGCTCTCCTTTGTACCTTACGCTGAAATCATGTATATCTCCGCACAGACAGGACAGAGGCTGCGGCAGATCTATGATAAGATCGATATGGTCATTGAGAATCAGAACCTGCGGGTGGCTACCGGAGTATTAAATGAGATCATTATGGAGGCGGTGGCAATGCAGCAGCCGCCTTCTGATAAGGGAAAACGGCTGAAACTTTACTATGCCACACAGGTAGCGGTAAGACCGCCAAGTTTTGTACTGTTTGTCAACGATAAGGAATTGATGCATTTTTCTTATACCAGATATCTGGAGAATAAGATTCGTGAGGCATTTGGCTTCCGGGGAACCTCTTTGAGGTTTTTCGTGCGTGAGAGAAAGGGGAAAGAGAAGTAAAGATGGAACGGCTGGTTTGTGTGGCTATTGGTTATGCCTTTGGCTTGATCGAGACAGGATATATCTACGGCAGGCTGCATCATGTGGACATCCGGCAGAAAGGAAGCGGCAATGTGGGAACGACCAATGCCCTGCGTACTCTTGGATGGAAAGCTGGACTGGTCACCTTCCTGGGAGATTGTTTTAAATGCATCTTCGCGGTACTGCTGGTACGGTTCCTGTATCGGAATACATTCGCGGACAGCGGCATGCTTTCGCTTTTGTCCATGTACGCGGGATTGGGAGCGGTGCTGGGACATAATTATCCATTCTACATGAGATTTAAAGGCGGAAAAGGGATCGCCGTAACAGCGGGCCTGATCGCAAGTACTACCAATATCTGGATGATCTTGATCTGTATTGCCGTATTTGTGGGAACGGTAGCCGCAACTAGGTATGTGTCTGTGGGGTCGCTGGTGGTGGTCATCGTCTATATGATCGAGGTGATCGCATACGGACAGATGGGAGGATACAGCCTGACCGACGCTCATCTCTATGAGATGTATGGGATTGCTGTCTTCTTAGTGCTTTCGGCCTTCTTTAAGCACCGGGCGAATATAAAGAGGTTATTGAACGGCACAGAGAACAAACTGAGTGTAGGGAAACAGCCTTAGTAAGAAGGATGGTCAAAGTACACAGGAAAGAGATAAATAAGGAGGTAACAGGCTATGGCAAATGTAGGCATCATAGGGGCGGGAAGCTGGGGAACAGCTCTTGCGTTGCTGCTTCATACAAATGGCCATCAGATCACGGTATGGTCTTTCAGAAAAGAGGAGGCGGAGAGACTTTCTAAGGAAAGAGAGCATAAAAGCAAACTTCCGGGAATCAAGCTTCCTGAGGATATGGAATTTACCGGCGATCTGGAGAAGGCTGTGACCGGGAAAGATTTTATCGTGATGGCTGTTCCGTCTCACGCTGCTAGGAGCACGGCCCGCAAGATGAATCCCTATATTCAGGATGGACAGATTATTGTGGATGTGGCAAAAGGAATCGAAGAAGATACATTGATGACCCTTTCCCAGCAGATCGAACAAGAGATTCCGCAGGCAGACGTCGCGGTCCTGTCCGGCCCAAGCCATGCGGAGGAAGTGGGGAGAGGCCTTCCTACTACTGTGGTGATCGGAGCTAAGACAAAGAAGACGGCTGAGTACCTGCAGAGCATGTTTATGAATGAAGTATTCCGGGTATACACAAGTCCGGATATCCTGGGGATGGAGCTGGGCGGTTCTTTGAAAAACGTGATCGCTCTGGCGGCTGGTATTGCCGATGGAATGGGCTACGGCGACAATACCAAGGCGGCTCTGATCACCAGAGGCATTGCGGAGATCGCGAGACTTGGGGTGAAGATGGGCGGATCTATCGAAAGCTTTACCGGACTTACAGGCATCGGCGACCTGATCGTAACCTGCGCCAGCGTACACAGCCGGAACAGGAAAGCCGGCTACCTTATGGGCCAGGGAAAATCCATGGAGGAAGCCATGAAAGAAGTCAATATGGTAGTGGAAGGTGTGTATTCCGCTAAAGCCGCGGTGAAGCTGGGCGAAAAGTACGGCGTGTCTCTGCCTATCATCAATAAAGTCAATGAGGTACTGTTTAATGGAAAAGACCCGAAAGAAGCGGTCAATGAGCTGATGCTCAGAGATAGTAAAGCGGAGAACAGTTCCTTGGCTTGGAAAGAATAGCGGGACTTAAGAAAGCGGATTTTCATACTGCTGATTTTAGAATTTACCCTGCGGGAATCTGGGCATAAAAGTGCAATGTCTGATTCCCGCGGGGTGATTTGATTTACGGCAAAAGTATTTGGATTTTCCTTTATTGCGGGTTCTAAAGCGGGAGTCCCCTTCATACACTGTTATCAGCATAACAAGGGGGTATTAGAATGAATACGTTCCAACTCTACAAAGATATACAGGCTAGAACAAAGGGAGAGATATACATAGGAGTAGTAGGACCGGTGCGGACCGGAAAGTCCACACTGATCAAACGTTTCATGGATGTATTGGTACTCCCGCATATGGAGGATGATCACAGAAAGGCCCAGACCAGGGATGAACTTCCTCAATCCGCTTCCGGACGCACGATCATGACGACAGAACCCAAATTTGTTCCCAAAGAGGCGGCTAAGGTGCGCTTGTCTGAGGAGACGGAAGTTAAGGTGCGGCTGATCGACTGTGTGGGATACATGGTAGAAGGCGCCTCCGGCCATATTGAGGAAGGACAGGAGCGGCAGGTAAAGACGCCCTGGTTCGATCATGAGATTCCGTTTACCAAGGCGGCGGAGATCGGGACCCGCAAGGTGATCCACGAACACGCCACCATTGGGCTTGTAGTGACTACAGACGGGAGTATAGGGGAGATCCAGCGTGAGAATTACCGGGAAGCGGAAGGAAGGACGATCCGGGAGCTGCAGGAGATCGGCAAGCCGTTTGTCGTTTTGGTGAATTCCAGAAAGCCTCTGGGAGAGGAGGCGGGCAAAACCGCGGAAGAGCTGGAAGCGGCTTACGGGGTAAGGGCATTGCCGGTAAACTGTGAACAGCTAAAGGAAGAAGATATCTGCAGGATCATGGAAGCGGTACTTTATGAATTTCCGGTTTCAGAAGTCCAGTTTTTTATTCCTAAATGGGTGGAAATGCTGCCTAGAGACCATAAGATCAAACAGGATCTGGTGGAACATGTCCGTCGGATTTTAGATGACCTGGGAGAGATCAAGGATGCGGCTTCAGGTATTGAAACGCCTGAGAGCATTTACATAGAGGATCTGCGGATTGAGCATATTGAGATGGATACCGGCTGCGTACAGATCCGGGTGCGGATCGGAGAGAGCTTTTATTACGAGACACTCAGTGAGCTTACAGGGCTGCCGATCGCAGGTCAGTATGAGTTGATCGAGGCGATGAAGGACCTGTCTGCTTTGAAAGCGGAATATGAAGAAGTCAAAGACGCCTTTACCGCTGTGAAAATGAAAGGGTATGGAGTAGTAAGCCCGCGCAGGGAGGAGATTACCCTGGAAGAACCGGTGATCATCAAGCAGGGGAATAAATTCGGGGTAAGGATCCATTCAGAGGCTCCATCCATCCATTTGATCCGAGCTAATATTGAAACGGAGATCGCCCCCATTGTGGGGAATGAGCAGCAGGCTCAGGATTTGGCAGATTACATTAAAGAAAGAAAGGAAAGCGAGGGCGGTATCTGGGAGACCAATATTTTTGGCAAATCTATAGAAGAGCTGGTAATGGATGGAATGAAAAATAAGATTTCTATGATCGGCGATGCCAGCCAGGAGAAGCTGCAGGATACGATGCAGAAGATCGTCAACGACAGCAATGGGGGACTGGTCTGCATTATTATCTAGTTTTCATTGCATTATTCGACCAAAAGCGTTAAAATGCTACTATATGGGATACATTTAGAGAAAGCACGGAGGTACAATATGAGAATTGCAATTCTTACAGCAAATACAGATATTTATAGAGAAAAAGAAGAAGACAAAGCCGGGACAGTAATCCGTAAGCTGGTGGAAGATGCTGGAAATCATGTCGTGTTTCAGAAAGCGCTGCCTACAGACCGGGAGGTTCTGGCTACTGTGATGCAGAGGATGGCAGACAATCATCTGGCGGACCTGATCCTGACCACTGGCGGGGCGGGGTGCGGGCCGATGGACTGTACGCCTGAAGCTACTATGGATGTGACAGAACGGCTGATACCAGGAATTTCGGAAGTGATGCGGATCCATATGATGAAGCTGACCAAGAGATCTATGTTAAACCGTGGGATCGCTGGGATCCGGGGAGATGTAGTGATCGTAAATCTCCCGGGAAAAGCGGGAGCGGTAAAAGAATGTTTATCTTATCTGCTTCCGGAGATCACCCATGCTGTGGAAGTGGTGAAGGGAGAAGCATAAGCGATGAAGGTGACTTACTTGGGGCACAGTGGATTCGCTGTGGATCTGGGGAGAAACATGCTGGTCTTTGATTATTACAAAGGGGAGCTTCCTGCCAAGGCAGTTGACAGGAAGCTTTATATATTTTCCAGCCATGTACATTATGACCATTTTCAGAGGAAGATCTTTGACTGGGCGAAAGACTATGATGTGACTTATATTTTATCCGATGATATCAGATCGTCGGTGGAAAAAGGACAGGCGTTGGAGGGAAAAGTGCATTATATCGGCCCTAGGCAGACGCTCCAAGCGGACGAGATCTTCGTTCAAACGCTGCGTTCCACCGATGAAGGAGTAGCTTTTCTGGTGAACGCAGAGGGAAAGACGCTTTACCACGGGGGCGACTTAAACTGGTGGCACTGGGAAGAAGAAAGCCGGGCATTTAACGAGATGATGAAGCGCAATTACCAGTATGAGATCCGAAAGATCGAGGGGACGCGGATCGATGCGGCTTTTGTCCCATTAGATCCAAGACAGGAGGAGCAGTATTACTGGGGGATGGATTATTTTATGCGGCATACAGATACCAAAGTGGTTTTTCCGATGCATATGTGGGGAAGGTTTGAAGTTTATGACTGGCTGATGGAAAACCCGGAGGCCGCCGGATATAAGGACAAAGTGATGCAGATCACCCAAACTCCCCAGGAATTTGAATTATAAAGGCAGAGTGGTCTGAAAGAGTGAGAAAGACCAAAATAAAACTGTATAGAAAAGGAGAAAAACTATGCACGTAGACATTTATACAGACGGGGCGGCCAGGGGAAATCCAGATGGCCCCGGAGGATATGGAACCGTTCTGGAATACCGGGATTCTAAGGGAGAGCTCCATACCAAGGAAATTTCTCAGGGTTACCAAAAGACCACCAATAACCGGATGGAGCTGATGGCGGCCATTGCCGGACTGGAAGCCTTAAATCGGCCCTGCCAGGTAGATCTCTATTCCGATTCCAAGTATTTGGTAGACGCCTTTAATCAGAATTGGATCCAGGGATGGATCAAGAAAGGCTGGAAAAGAGGGAAAAACGAACCGGTCAAAAATATCGATCTCTGGAAACGTCTTTTGAAAGCCAAAGAGTCCCATCAGGTGACCTTTATCTGGGTCAAAGGGCACGACGGCCATCCGCAGAATGAGCGCTGCGATGAGCTGGCGACGACCGCGGCGGATGGAGAGGAGCTGATTGAGGACGTAGTAAAATGAAAAAAGGCTACGTCCCAAATTGACCTCAAGGGTGTACCAAAATGAAAAATGGGGTGTACCCGATTGATTATTCTTTGATTTTGTGATAAAATCTAAAACCGCGAGTAAGACAGGTAATCGCAGCTGCATGTGCCGAAAGGCCGCAGGTGAGGAAAGTCCGGGCTTCACAGGGCAGGATGCCGGATAACGTCCGGTGGAGGCGACTCCAAGGAAAGTGCAACAGAAATGTACCGCCTTCTCTAAAGGGAGGTAAGGGTGGAAGGGCAGTGTAAGAGACTACCGCCCTGCCGGTAACAGCAGGGGCATATGTAAACCCCATCCGAAGCAAGACCGGATAAAGACGATGTGGCGGCCCGTCACGTCTTAGGTAGGCTGCTGGAGTCTGCTGGCAACGGCAGGCCTAGATAGATGATTACCCACGACATAACCCGGCTTATCGTCTTGCTCGCAAGTTTATTCTAATGCTTTATCATAGGCTAGTTTTCCGCTTCCCTGGAAAACGATCACTCCACGTTTGACAAATCCGTTTTTTTCTAAAATATGCTGCATCCGTTTGTTTGGAAAATCTGTGTCAACCCGGATGCTTGCGATCTGATTGTCAAGGCAAAGTTTCTCGATCAGGCGGAAAGCGACATCAGCCATACCCCTCCCTCTGAAATCTCCATGGAATGCCCTCCGGTGTACGACGGCATAGGGGGCTTTCGTGTGCCATTCTCCTTCGATATTATTATAAGCAGGTTCCCCGTCAAAATCGACACACATGTAGCCGGCGATCCGGCCGTCCGCTTTGATCACATACCCTTTTTGTGCCTCAATATCATCCCGGATCGTATCCGGATTAGGATAGTCTTCGGTCCATTGTGTGAATCCCTGTTCTTTCTGAAAATTTCGCCCCATCGCTATGATCTCTCAGCAGGTTTGCAGCTCATCCGGGCGCGCCAGTTCTAATGTATACATGTTTCGTTCTCCTTCCGTAAATATCTTGCAGAATTTCTTTCTTCTACATATAATAGCATTATATAATAATTAAAAACAATTTAAAGATAAATAAGTAACGATTAAAAATAATTTAAGTGTGGAGGAAAAATGGAATTAAAGTATCTGAATACATTCCGCACGGTGGTGGAGACGGGAAGTTTTAGAGCTGCCGCGGAAAAGCTGAATTATACCCAATCGGCCATCACTTTCCAGATGGGTCAGTTGGAGCGGGAATTATCTGTGAAATTGTTCGAGAAATCCGGGAGAAACATGGTCCTGACCCAGGCTGGAGAACTGTTGGTCCCTTATGTGGATGAGGTGTTTCAGTCGGTAGAAAAACTGCGGTATTTTGAAAATGATCTGGCCGATTGCCAGGGGAGCATCCATATTGGAGTAGGAGAGACGCTGCTGTGTTACAAGATTCCCACCGCGCTGAAAAAGTTCTGTCAGCAGGCGCCAAAGGCCAAGATCTATCTGCGCTCCATGAACTGTTACGATATCCGGAATGAATTGCTGCGGGGAAGTTTGGATCTGGGGATTTTCTATGAAGACATCGGCGGCTTCGGTTCCGGTCTGATCACCTACCCGATCGGCGCCTTCCCGCTGGTACTGGTGGCCTCGCCGGAGACCAGGCGCAGGTTCCCGGATTTTGTGACGCCGGATCAGACGCTTTCGGTCCCTTTGGTCATTAACGAGCCAACATGCGTATTTCGGCAGATCTTTGAAGAGTATTTAAGGAAAAAGTCTATTACCCTGGATCATACGATTGAGATGTGGAGTATTCCCACGATCAAGAATCTGGTAAAAAGCGATGTGGGGATCTCGTACCTTCCTGAATTCACGGTGCGGGAAGAGTTAGAAGCAGGTGAGTTGGAGGAAATCCCCACAGAGATCTCGCACAACAGGATCACAGCCGTATGCGCCCATAATAAGAATAAGTGGATCAGTCCCCTAATGCGTCTGATGATCGGGCTTTCCAGCTCGATCGCGTAAGAAATAAGAAAGGAAAAGCACGGCCGCTTGATGTCTGACGGCCGTGCTTTTCTTTTATGATCAATTATCTTCTGTGGTATTTTTCTTCGCAGTATTTGCAGCGATAGACTTCATTCTCCGGATCTGTCAGTACAAAGACATGGTCCAGGCCCTGCTCGATGGAAGTGATACACCGGGGGTTCTTGCAGCGGATCACATTGGTGATCTCTTTGGGAAGATGGAGACATTTTTTCTCTACGATCTTACTGTCCTTGACAATATTTACCGTGATATCGTGATCGATAAAACCAAGGATATCCAGATCCATAAAATCAATGGGACATTCAATCTTCATAATATCCTTCCGTCCCATTTTACTGCTCCGGGCGTTCTTGATGATAGCCACACAGCAGTCCAGTTTATCCAGATGGAGGTATTTATAGATATCCATGCTTCGTCCGGCCTGAATGTGATCCAGTACAAACCCCTCTTCAATACGTCCAACGGTCAATGTATTCTTTACCATAGTTTCTGGCCTCCTTTTTATACTTCAATCTCTAACAGTGTCAGGATCAGCGCCATTCTTATGTAGACACCATATTGGGCCTGTTTGAAATAAGCGGCTCTTGGATCATCGTCTACCTCTACGGATATCTCGTTGACCCTTGGCAGAGGATGGAGAACATACATATTCTCAGGAGCAAGCTTCATTTTCTTCCGGTCTAAAATATAGAAATCCTTCATACGCACATAATCTTCTTCGTTGAAGAAACGCTCTTTCTGCACGCGGGTCATGTAGAGCAGATCCAGATTCGGAAGCGCGTCTTCAAGCCGGACTACTTCTTCATAAGGGATATTCTTCTGATCCAGCACATCGGAGCGGATATAACTTGGGAGACGCAGCTCCTCTGGCGAGATCAGCACGAAACGAATCCCCGGATAGCGGACCAGAGCGTGGATCAAAGAATGGACGGTACGGCCAAATTTTAGGTCTCCGCACAGACCGATGGTCATGTTTTCCAGCCGGCCTTTTAAAGATCGGATGGTCAGAAGATCGGTCAGGGTCTGGGTGGGGTGCTGGTGGCCTCCATCCCCGGCGTTGATGACCGGAATCCTGGAATGTTTGGCGGCAACCATAGGCGCGCCTTCTTTATAATGCCGCATAGCGCAGATGTCCGCGTAGCAGGAAATGGTGCGGATGGTGTCGGCGACGCTCTCCCCTTTGGCGGCGGAACTGGAGTCGGCGGTAGAAAATCCGAGTACATTTCCTCCCAGATTGAGCATAGCCGCCTCATGGCTGAGCCGAGTTCTGGTGCTTGGCTCATAAAAAAGGGTGGCCAGCTTCTTCCCATCGCAGGCGTGGGCGTATTTCCCTGGATTTGCCTCAATGTCGGATGCCAGATCCATCAATTGGTCTAATTCTTCCACGGAAAAATCCAGTGGACTCATTAAGTGTCTCATAAAAACCTCCTTTGAAGATGTATCAATATTCCGTTGCTGTTTTGGGATATTGTGAATTTGGAATAAAAATAGAAAATAAAAGATTTCAACTGAAAGAGTCGGGAAAAGAAAAGATGATCTTTACGCAAAAGAACAGGAAAAGCGGCCGGACTGGCCATCTTATGTTTGTACTGACGCATCATTTTCCCTCCTCCACTGAAAATCTTTCATACATCATATACTAAATGTGAAAGATTTTCAATGTCTGGAGAGAATTTTTTCAAAGAGAAGTCCCGCGCCGAACCATAAAGGCGCATAGTCCAGACGGATCAAACCGTTGATATTGCAGGGGGCGCCGCTGTAATTCCACGGGCAGGCGTTAAACTTTCTCAAGAAGGAGCCGGTAAGATATTCCGCGCAAAAGATACAGCATGTATACACACCTCCTCTGAGTATCAGGCTTCTTCCTTCCAGGCGTTTGCAGAGAGGAGAGAGAAAGCTGGCCATTCCGTAGATGGGAAACATCCAGATGGAAGTGTTCCCCGTAAGGGTAGGGTTTTCCCGACGCAGAGAGTGCAGGCCGGTAAACAGGATTTCCATACACCAGCCGGTGGTCCCGCAAGTCAAAAAATCATGTCTCATATTTCTAAGTATGGTTTGCAGAGGTAGATTTTATGCGGGAAATGTATTATAATACAGCGTAGTTCGCAAAAAAGGAGATATATCATGGCATCATTAGGAGAATTAAGAGAACAATTAGACCTTGTAGACGATCAGATCGTAAAGCTCTATGAAGAGCGGATGCGGATCTGCCGGGAAGTGGGAGAATATAAGATCAACAGCGGAACCAAGGTGTTTGACCGTCAAAGAGAGAAGGAAAAGCTGGCAGACGTGGCAGGGAAGACTGCCACAGAGTTTAATAAAAAGGGGATCCAGGAATTGTACCAGCAATTGATGTCCATGAGCCGCAAGCTGCAGTACCAGCAGCTGGTTCAGGCTGGGGCCCTGGGAAGGCTTCCCTTTATCCAGATCGACTCTTTGGATAAAGAAGGCGCAAGGATTGTATTCCAGGGGACGGAAGGGGCCTACAGCCAGGCCGCTATGCAGGCTTATTTCGGCCCAGAATGCAACAGTTTCCATGTCAGGACCTTCCGGGATGCCATGAACGCGATCGAAGAAGGAGCGGCCGATTACGCGGTGCTTCCCATTGAGAATTCCACCGCGGGAGCGGTGGCGGAGATGTATGATCTGCTGGTAGAGTTTGAAAATTATATTGTGGGAGAGACCATTATCCCGATCACCCATACGCTGGCCGGACTTCCGGGGGCAAGCCTGCAGAATATCAAGAGAGTGTATTCCAAGGCGGAGGCATTGATGCAGACATCCAGATTTCTGGACGAACACAGCGATTGGCAGCAGATCAGCGTATCCAATACAGCCATTGCCGCCCAGAAGATCTTGGAAGACGCAGATACGAGCCAGGCGGCGGTGTGCAGCGCTTACGCGGCCAAGATCCATGGTCTTGCCGTGTTGGAAGACGCGATCAATGACGATAAAAATAATTCTACCCGGTTTATTGTAGTCACCAACCAGAAAGTTTTCTTAAAGGAAGCCCGCAAGATCAGCCTGTGTCTGGAACTGCCCCATGAGAGCGGCTCCTTGTACCACCTGCTGTCTCATTTTATTTATAACGACCTGAATATGACCAAGATCGAGTCTAGGCCGATTGAGGGCAGAAGCTGGGAATATCGGTTTTTCATAGATTTTGAAGGGAACCTGGGAGAGGCGGCGGTGAAAAATGCTCTCCGGGGATTGCGGGAAGAGAGCCGAAGTTTAAAGATACTGGGGAACTATTAAGGGAAGAAGGCGACTTTGATGAGAGTAAATGAATTGATGATCTATAAACATATGGAGGAGGGAAAAGCTTTAAAGGATATGGCTTTTCTCATGGAGAACTATGACAGTGATTATTACAATCAGGAAGATCTGAAAGGCCTTTTCTTTGAGACGGCAAATCAGATCTTGGAATTGTCGGTCAGCCATGGTTTCGAGGGAAATCTGTGGCATACTTATCTGACTTTCCTTTTGGCGAACCATGAGAATGCTTACAGTACCTCCTGCGAGATCGTAGGGAAAGTGGAAGGAACTATCAATGAGGCGGCGCTTCATGATTTCGCGATTTTTAAAGAGTTGTTTGACTACGATTTCGGGAAAATGGAAGAAAAGCTGGGGGCAGGATGTATTTCAATATTGTCCCATTATCAGGGGACCGGCAGCCGCGGAAAAGTTTTCAATCAGAGGATCAGGGACCGGATCTGTGAGCTCAGCGTCCATCTGGCTGCGGCGGGAACAGCAGAAGGGTTCAAAGATATCCTGACCCAGTTTTATAAAGAATTTGGGGTGGGAAAGCTGGGACTCCACAAGGCGTTCCGCATCCAGCATACAGAAGAAGGAGCCAAGATCCTGCCTATCACTAAGATCGCCCATGTCCATCTGGATGATCTGGTGGGATATGAGACCGCCAAGAGAAAACTGATCGACAATACAGAAGCGTTTGTCAAGGGAAGGAAGGCCAATAACTGTCTGCTCTTTGGAGATGCGGGGACGGGCAAATCTTCTTCCATCAAAGCGATCTTAAATCAATATTACGACCAGGGACTGCGTATGATCGAAGTCTATAAGCATCAATTCCAGGATCTGAATTCTGTGATCGCCCAGGTGAAAGATCGGAATTATAAGTTTATTATTTATATGGACGATCTGTCTTTTGAGGAATTTGAGATTGAATATAAATACCTGAAAGCGGTGATCGAAGGCGGGTTGGAGCGGAAACCGGACAATATCCTGATCTACGCTACGTCCAACCGGCACCACCTCATCCGAGAGACGTTTCGTGATAAAGAAGAACGGGATGAGGAACTTCACTCCAACGATACGGTCCAGGAGAAATTATCTCTGGTGGCAAGATTTGGAGTTACGATATATTTTGGGAAACCAGATAAAAAAGAGTTCCAGGAGATCGTGCGGCAGCTGGCCAGAAGAAATCAGATCCGGCTTCCGGAAGAAGAACTTCTCAAAGAAGCAAATAAATGGGAATTAAGTCACGGAGGGCTGTCCGGCAGAACGGCGCAGCAGTTCATTGACTACCTGGCGGGAACTATGGAAGCATAAGAGCGGGAACAGCAGAGGAAAGAGGGCTATGGATCAGAAAGCAGAAGTTTGGGAAGTGGTAACAGCCCATCAGGGAGAACAGTTTTATACCTTGAAGAAACTGCCTTTCGTATATGTGATCAAAGGCGGGGAATGTTTCATTGACCGGCGGAAGAAATCTATCACACGGGCTACCTTCGAGAAAGCCTATGAGAAAATCTGCCGGGAAGGGAAAGAAAATATCAAAGGCCCCAAACAACTGGGTGTATTTGGGGCCCCTTATGTCTGGGCCATTTTCCTGCAGCTGGAGCTGATCTAACTGTCAGGAGAGACCTCTTTGATCTGAGAAATGTCGGAGTCAATGACCAGGGAGTAGTTGGTATAATAGACCACGAAACCGGGCTTGGCTCCGTTTGGTTTTTTCACATGTTTTTTCTCCACATAATCAATTTCCACTTTGTCGCTTCCGCGGTTTTTAGAATAGTAGGCGGCCAGGCGGCCCGCTTCCTCAAAGGTGCGGTCCGGCAGTTCATCTCCGCCGGTCTTGACGATCACGTGGGAGCCGGGAGCGCCTTTAGCGTGGAACCACCAGTCGCTGCCAGCGGCAAAAGAAAAGGTCAGTTCATCATTTTGAAAATTGTTTTTTCCTACATATATGTCATAGCCGTCGCTGGAAATATAATGGAGAGGACGACTGATAGTCCGCGCCTTTTTACGGCCGGACCGCTGCCGGATATAGCCGCTGCCGGCCAGTTCATCCTTGATCTGAGCCAGGTCTTCTTCGTTTTGCGCAATTTCCAGAGCGTTTTCTACCGACTCCAGATAGCTGATATCATCAGAGGTTTCCTGGATCAGCTGGCTTAGAGCCTCGTAGGTTCTTTTTTGTTTGTTATATCGGGCGAAATACCGCTGGGCATTCTCCTGGGGAGTCTGGGAGGGGTCTAAAGGAATGGTGATCTCTTTCCCGTCATAGTAATTAAGAGCCGTCAGTTCCTTAGAGCCTTCTGGGAGACTGTATCCATAAGTATTGATCAATTCTCCGTAGATCCGGTATTGATCTCGGTTCTGCGTATCTTTCAACTGGCGGAACTGAAGGTCGTATTTCTTGCGGTTCCGTTCCAGGGCAGTGCGGACGATGTGGCGCAGATCCGCGCTTTTTTGTCGGATGCGTGTCAAAGCGTTTCGGGCGGAATAATAGGAAGACAGCATCTGGGAGACAGTTGGGAATTCCCTCTTTGTATAGCCGCTGTAGTGGGTCATGGGAAGAACGGCAAAATCTTTAGGCATGGCTCCCTCGTAGTATATGGAAGGACAGAAGCCGCAAGATTTTATATCGTCCATGTAGTAAGAAAACTGCCGATACAAATGGGTGAAAAGATCCTGGGACAGTTCCCGCGGCGGGAGGCTGGAATCCACGCCGGACAGACAGCAGATTTCCTCCGCGGCAGCAGGGCTGATCCCGGTAAAACCTGTGTAGATCGCTTTGACCAGCGGGACAGGTCTTGCGGCAAGAGTCTGGATGAAAGTGTCCAGGTCCGCGCTTAACGGATCTGTTTTAGACATAGTATCCGGTATAAAGTAAGGCCGTCCCGGCAATACTTCCCGTACCGAGCTCATCTGGGCGGACACATGTTTGATGCTGTCTATGATCTTTCCCTGGTCGTCGCAGAAAATGATGTTGCTGTGTTTTCCCATGATCTCTATGATCAGTTTCTTCCGGCAGGGATCTCCCAGTTCATCCAGATGCTCAATATCCAGGTGGATGATCCGTTCCAAGCCCGGCTGAGATACGTTGACGATCCGGCCGTTCCCGATATGTTTTCGCAGAAGCATGCAGAAGTTGGGCGCGTTCATAGGGCTTGGCTTGTTCTCATCCGTCAAATAGATAAGAGGAAGGGAGGCGCTGGCAGAAAGATATAGCCGTTGCTGTCCTTTTGGAGTCTTGATCGTCAGAAGCAGTTCGTCCGCTTCCGGCTGGGCGATCTTGGCGATGCGTCCCTGGGAGAGAGTTCCTTTTAATTCCTGTACGATAGCCGCTACAGTAATTCCGTCAAATGCCATGTTATGTCATTCCTTTCTAAGGTAATAGATTACGGTGGATACCAGTATACCATGGTTGACGGGAATTGCCAAATGGCTTATAATAATTCGGAACCTAGTTCGGACATGGACTGATTACAAAAGGAAATGGAGTATGGAGAACATGATAAAAAGCATGACAGGGTTCGGGCGCTGTGAAGTGTCTGAAGGAGATCGGAAATTTACAGTTGAAATGAAGGGAGTCAACCACCGGTACCTGGATGTGAATATCCGGATGCCCAAGAAACTGAATTTTTTCGAGACTTCGATCCGGAGCCTGCTGAAGAAAAGGATTCAACGGGGGAAAGTTGATCTTTTTATCACTTATGAAGACCTGTCGGAAGGACAGGTGTCTCTGAAATACAATCAAGGGCTGGCGGAAGAGTATCTGGCCTATTTTCGTAAAATGGAAGAACAATTTGGCCTGGAAAATGATATCCGGGTATCCACCATTTCCAAATGTCCGGAGGTGCTGACGATGGAAGAACAGGCCCTGGATGAGGAAGAACTCTGGAACGGGCTGGAGAAAGCGTTAAACGGCGCGGTCGATCACTTTATCGAGACCCGTGCGCTGGAGGGGGAGAATCTGAAAAAGGATATCCTGGAAAAGCTGGACGGAATGTTGGAGCTGGTAGGCTACATTGAAGAACGGTCGCCTAAGATCATCAGTGAATATCGTGAAAAGCTGGAAGCCAAAGTCCAGGAGCTTCTTGAGGATACCCAGATCGAGGAGAGCCGGATCGCCGCCGAGGTAGTGATCTTCGCGGATAAGATCTGTACAGACGAAGAACTGGTGCGGCTGAGAAGCCATATCGTACATATGAAGGAAACTTTGGAAGCTTCTGAGAGTGGGATTGGGAGAAAGCTGGACTTTATCGCTCAGGAAATGAACCGGGAGGCCAATACGATCCTTTCCAAAGCCAATGATCTGGAAGTTTCCAACGTGGGGATCGATCTGAAAACAGAGATCGAAAAAGTGCGGGAACAGATCCAGAATATTGAATAGACAGAATGTAAATGAAGAGAACCATCGAGGGAGAGGGAAATCTGTGGATAAAAAAGGAATTTTAACGGTGGTGTCCGGATTCTCCGGCGCGGGAAAAGGGACGATCATGAAAGAACTGATAAAGCAGTATGATAATTACGCGCTTTCCATTTCTGCCACTACAAGAGCGCCCCGGCCGGGAGAAGAAGAGGGAAGAGAATATTTCTTCCGAACCGTGGAAGAATTTGAAAAAATGATTGCGAAAGAAGAATTGATAGAGTATGCTAAATATGTGGATAATTATTACGGAACGCCGCGGGCATACGTAGAAGAACAGCTTCAGGCCGGAAAAGATGTGATTCTGGAGATTGAGATCCAGGGAGCCTTGAAGGTTAAGAAAAAGTTTCCGGAAACCCTTCTGCTGTTTGTGACTCCGCCATCGGCGGAAGAGTTGAAGAACCGGCTGGTGAAGAGGGGGACGGAGACCATGGATGTGATCGAGTCCCGGATGAGAAGAGCCAGGGAAGAGGCGGAAGGAATGGATCAGTATGACTATCTGGTCGTCAACGATGTGCTTGAGGACTGTGTGGAAGAAGTCCATCAGATCATTCAGGGAGAACACCGGAAAAGTTTCCGTAATATAGACTTTATAGAGAAGATGAGGAAGGAATTGAAAGGAGAATAAAAGCATATGCTGCATCCATCTTACACAGATTTAATGAAGGTTGTAAACAAAGACGTAGAAGAGGGCGAGACCAAGGTGGTCAACAGCCGTTATTCAATTGTTATGGCCACAGCAAAGCGGGCCAGAGAGATCATTGACGGAGCGGAACCGCTGGTACGCACTAAAGAAGGGGAAAAGCCGCTTTCGATCGCCATTGATGAACTGAACCAGGGAAAGGTTAAGATCGTTGGAGAAGAAGAGGAATAACAGAAGATGAGTATGATCAGGAGGGCAGATGCCGGCAGGTATCTGCCTTTCTTCTAAACAAGAAGGAGGAAGGAATGAATTTATTGTTTATTTCCCTGGGCTGTGATAAGAATCTGGTGGATTCGGAGGTCATGCTGGGGATCTTGGATGAAAAGGGATGGACGATCGTAGACAATGAGGAACAGGCGGATGCGATCGTCATCAATACCTGCTGTTTTATCCATGACGCAAAGGAAGAAAGCATCCAGACGATTCTGGAAATGGCAGAATATAAGAAGGAAGGAAGGCTGAAAGCTTTGGTCGTGACCGGATGCCTGGCTCAGAGATATCAAAAGGAGATCTTGGAAGAGATTCCGGAGGTAGACGCGGTCCTGGGAACAGCTTCCTATGATAAGATCGCTGAGGCGCTGGAACAGGCTCTGGAGGCAGGAGGATATATCCGGATGGAAGATATCAACGCCCTGCCGCTGCCGGAGGCGAAACGGCTGGTGACTACAGGCGGCCACTATGCCTATCTGAAGATCGCGGAGGGCTGTGACAAACACTGTACTTACTGCATCATACCCAAGCTTAGGGGAAGCTACCGAAGCGTTCCCATAGAACGGCTTCTGAAAGAAGCGGAATCGCTTGCGGGTCAGGGAGTGAAAGAGTTGATCCTGGTGGCCCAGGAGACTACCGTCTACGGGAAGGACCTGTACGGGAAGAAATCGCTTCCAAGACTGCTGCGGGAATTATGCAAGGTCAAGGGGATCTATTGGATCCGGGTGCTCTATTGTTATCCGGAAGAGGTGGATGATGAGCTGATCCAGGTAATGAAGGAAGAACCTAAGATCTGCCACTATATCGATCTTCCGATCCAGCACGCTTCCGATGAGATCTTGAAGCGGATGGGAAGAAGGACTTCGAAAAGCCAATTATGCGGGATCATCGGGAAATTAAGAAAAGAGATCCCTGACATCACCATAAGGACCACCCTGATCACAGGATTTCCGGGAGAGACGGAAAGCCAGCAGGAAGAACTGCTGGATTTTGTGGATGAGATGGAATTTGAACGATTGGGAGTCTTTACTTATTCTCCGGAAGAAGATACCCCCGCGGCCCAGATGGAAGGCCAGATCCCGGAAGAGGTAAAGGAAGACCGGAAAGCTCAGATCATGGAGCTGCAGCAGGAGATCGCGTTCGATCAGGCCGAAGAGATGAAAGGCCGGGAAATGCTGGCAATGATCGAGGGGAAAATAGCCGATGAGAACGCTTATGTAGGAAGGACCTATAAAGACGCGCCCGGCGTGGACGGGCTGATCTTTATCAATACAGATGAGGAACTGATGACCGGAGACTTTGTGAAAGTCAGAGTGACCGGGGCATTAGAATATGATTTGATAGGAGAGTTGATAGAATGAATCTGCCAAATAAGTTGACGGTATTGCGAGTGATCATGGTACCCTTTTTTGTTTTCTTTATGCTGACGGACACAGGCGGAGCGGCGAATAAATGGATCGCTCTGGTACTGTTCTGTGTGGCCAGCCTTACGGATATGCTGGACGGAAAGATCGCCAGGTCCAGGAATCTGGTGACGAACTTTGGAAAGTTTATGGATCCTCTGGCGGATAAGCTGCTGGTGTGCTCCGCTATGATCTGTATGATCCCGGACGGCACCCTTTCCGCCTGGTTTGTGATCGTTATCATTGCCAGGGAATTTATCATCAGCGGGTTCCGCCTGGTGGCTTCTGACAACGGGATCGTGATCGCGGCCAGCTACTGGGGGAAATTTAAGACGGTGTCCCAGATGTTTATGATCATTGTACTCATTGCTGATCTGGGCGGCATCTTCGATGTGATCGGAACGGTGCTGATCTGGCTGTCTTTGATCTTGACAATCGTATCCCTGATCGATTACGTGGCCAAGAATGTGCAGGTGCTGACAAAAGGAGGGATGTAAAGCATGACGGTAGAGTTGATTTCGGTAGGAACTGAGATCCTGCTTGGAAATATTATCAATACCAATGCGGCCTATCTGTCAGAGCAATGTGCTCTTTTGGGCCTTTCCTGTTATCATCAAAGCGTTGTGGGAGATAACGAAGAGAGACTGGAAGAAGAGCTGCGCCGTGCCCTGTCCCGGTCGGATATTGTGATTTTAAGCGGGGGCCTTGGTCCTACGAAGGACGATCTGACTAAAGAGGTGACGGCCAAAGTGTTTGGATATCAGTTAAAGGAAGATCCCCATACAAGGGCCAGGATCCAGGAGTATTTTGACCGGAATCCAAGACGGAAGATCACATCGAATAACTGGAAACAGGCGTTGGTTCCGGAGGGCGCGGTCGTTATAGATAATCATAATGGAACGGCTCCAGGACTGATCCTGGAAGAGAATGGAAAGACGGCCGTCCTTCTGCCGGGACCGCCGGGAGAACTGCGGCCTATGTTTGAGAGGGATATTGCCCCTTATTTGAACAAACGGGAACCAGAGGGAATCTATTCTCATATGATCAAGATCTGCGGAATGGGAGAGAGTCAGGTGGAGGCCCAGATCACAGATCTGATGGAACAGGGGAATCCCACATTGGCCCCTTACGCCAAGACGGGAGAGGTCCATCTCAGAATAACGGCCAAGGCAGACAGCCAAAATCGGGCAGAGGAATTGATCCGTCCTGTGGAAAAGAAATTGTATGAAAGATTTGGAAATCTGATCTATACGAATCAGGAAGAGGTAACGCTGGAAGAAGTGATAGTTAGGCTTTTGGAGGAAAAGAATCTGACTCTTACCACGGCAGAGTCCTGCACCGGAGGCCTTTTGGCAGGAAGGATCATGAACGTGCCTGGAGCTTCTGATGTATATCAGGAGGGACATATCACCTACTCCAATGAAGCGAAGGAAAAGATTCTGGGTGTCAGGCATGAGACTTTGGAAACTTATGGGGCAGTCAGCCCTCAGACGGCTGCGGAGATGGCTGCGGGAGCGGCCGCGGCAGCCGGAGCCGGCGCGGCTCTTTCTGTGACCGGAATCGCAGGACCGGGAGGAGGGACAGAAGATAAACCGGTGGGCCTTGTCTATATTGGCTGTCAGGTCGGAGGAAAATGCAGGGTAGAAAAATATCATTTTACCGGGAATCGAGAGAAGAACCGGGAATTCTCAGTGGTAAACGCACTGACGCTTCTGCGGGAGGAACTGTTGAAGTCTTCAGAATAAGGAGAGATGCTTATGGAAATCAGACGTTTGGAACACCAGGAATTACTGCCGGCTCTTCATCTGGTGTGGGAGGTGTTTGCTCAAGACGTGGCGCCATCCTATACGCCGGAGGGAGTGGCGGAATTTCAGAAATTCATCAAATATGAAAATATCAGCCCGTTGTTCCAGAAACAGGAACAGCTCTTCTTTGGAGCTTTTGAAAATGGCCGGATGTGCGGAACTGCCGCGGTGGGCAATAATGGACATATCAGTCTTTTCTTTGTGAAAAAAGAATATCAGAGAAAAGGTATAGGAAGAATGTTGTTCCAGACAATATATAACTGCTGTGTACAGGAGCTTTCTATCCGGGAGGTGACAGTGCACGCCGCGCCAACGGCGGTGCCGATCTATGAGCGGCTGGGGCTTCGCGTGACGGGCCCGGAGAGGGAAGAGCATGGCATCCGTTATGTTCCCATGTCTGTCTACGCCAGTATGGGACTGGTTCAGCCAGTAAAGAAAAAGTCAAAGACTCCGGTGATCATCGCGGCAGCGGCAGGAGCAGTGCTTTTGATCGTAATCCTTTTGGCAGGCGTGTTTTTTGTCCGTAATTTCCAGAGGGCGGTCCGGATGACCGACGAATATCTTGAAGAACAGCCGGAGAACGGCTGGGATTCCGGAGACGGCTGGGATTCTGGAGACGGCTGGGATTCCGGAGATGGCTGGGGAAACGGAGACGGCTGGGATTCCGGCGGTGAAAGCCTGGAACTAAACGGCCTGGATGCGGTGCCTGCTTACGAGGCGGAAGCCCTTTCTTACCAGATTCAGGAAGAAACATACAGTTTCATCGATGATGAGAAACAGTCCACGGTGATTCAATTCGATGTCCGATATCCGGTACTGGAGGGGTTGGATTCCCAGGCGGCCGATGAGATCAACGAAGCGATCAGAAGCTGCGCCATGGAAACGGCCGATAAAATCTATCTCAATCCGTCCCAGGAGATCAAGGAAAGAGTCCTGGGGGAAGAGGTGCCTATTTTAGCAAGCAGTGTGACTTATAAGGTTTGTTACGCGGGAGAAGATTTTATCAGTATTGCTTTTGAGGATTACAGCTATCAGGGAAGTCAGGAAGCTTTTCAGGCAGATTTAAGGACTATCAATATCGGCCTGAAAGACGGGAAGATCTATCAAGTAAAAGATGTTGTGAATCTGGATGAAGCGTTTGCCGCGGACTGGCTGGAGGAAATGCGCGGGGAAGCGGAAAATGAAGAATTTCTATCGGAACTGAGCACTCAGCAGATGTTGGCGGCTTTAGGAGGAGATACAATAAACGGCGTGTATACGGCAAATTTTTTTGTCCATGCAGATGGAATTGAGATTGGATATGATTTGAACTATCCAGCCGATGATCCTCATGATCTTGGATATATCTGGGTGACAGCGCCCTTTACATTTGAAGAGATCGCTTCCTATGCTTCGGACAGCGGATTTTGGAACAATATTGATGTTTATGCTCAGTAAGAGCGGAAGAGGGGGAAAAGAGTATGGAGATTCATTTGCTGGAACGACATGAAATCCATGAGGCGCTGGCAATGTCTGCCGAGATTTTTGACGGCCTCGAGAAAGAAGAGGAGATCAGCCGCCAGGTGGAGGAAGGCAATCTGATTTTTGCCGGGTGTTTTGGAGACGGGCAGATAAACGGGCTTCTGGGATGGGGCATGGCAGACAGCGGCGGAGAGATCTTGTTTGTGTTTGTAAAGGAGGAACATCGCCGGCATGGAATGGGCGCGGCAATCGTAGAAATGCTGTGCCAGGCGTGCAGCCAAAAGTATTTGGTCCTTAGGATCACCACGGCGGCTCCGTTAGAACTGGTTCCTTTTTTCAACCGATGCGGACTTGTGATTTATGGTCCGGAGCGGCTGGAACATGGAAGAAAAACCCTACCTATGGAACGGATGATTTCCCCGGCTCAGGTAAAGCCCCGGAAAAATACTTTCCATATGGGCCTGATCATTGGAGGAGTCTGTGTGGCGGCGCTGCTTCTGTGTGTGCTTATTTTTTTCCTGGGACGCGGTGTAGTCCAGGAAATCGCGGATCACAAAGGAGCGGAGGAAGAGCGGCAGATCACCGAGGAAGAGAAGCCGGAGGAAGAGCCTTCCTATCAGATTCCGACGGATCCTGCACCGCCCGGCGAAGAACAGGAAAAGGAAGAGGGACAGCCGGAAGGGGAAGATGGAATAGAAGGGATCGAGGCTTACATATCTGAAGCTGCCGGTTATGAACTGACGGAAGAGGTTTATACAGAAGGAGAAGATACAGAGACTTCGACGATCGATTACCAGATCCGGTATCCGCAGGTTTCCGGTCTTCCTTCAGGAAAAGATGAAGAAGTAAATCAGATCCTGAGAGATGCGGCTATGGCAAACGCGGATTCTTATTATATAAATCCCACCCCGGAGATCCAGGAATTCTTGGATCAGCAGGAGTATCTTTATTTAGGCAGCGAAGTAGAATATAAAGTTACCTATATGGACGAGAACCTTCTGTGTGTGGTGTTTGACGATCATTATTTCACTGGTTCAGTCTATGGGGAATATTCTGCTCTGCGGGTGCGGATCATAGACTTGAATTTGGCCAGCCGCTATGAGATCCAGGATGTGCTGCAGACGGATGGAACATTCCTTGAGACCTGGCGTGAGAAGATGCTGGAAGAAGATCCGGATAATTACCCGGCCGCGGAACTTCCCGATGAGGTACTTCAGGAGACACTGACGGGAGCTATCGCGGAAAACAGATATTTCTCCAATCTTCTGCTGACGAAAAACGGCGTGGAGGTGGGATTTACCTACGCGTTTTCCAGTGAGGACGGCCAGAGACTTTCGCGGGGCTGGGTGACTGCGCCCTTCACCCCGGAAGAGATCGCGCCCTATCAGACAGACAGCCAGATGTGGAACTTGTTCCATGTGCAGGAAAACTAATAATTGACGAATCAACCAATCTATGAGAAAATATAACGTGGTATGGTGTTAAAGTTATAACAACCTTTACGACAGAAAAGATTCATAGTTGAAAGGAGTTTTAAAATGATTTATTCACACGAAGTAGAAATGATGTGTCCGGTAGCGCAGGGCGCGAATCACGGACCAGCTCCAATCCCGGAAGAAGCAAAATGGGTACAGGCAAAAGAGATCAAAGATATTTCCGGCCTGACGCATGGTGTGGGCTGGTGTGCTCCACAGCAGGGTACCTGTAAACTGACGCTGAATGTGAAAGATGGGATCATCCAGGAAGCGCTGGTAGAGACTATTGGATGTTCAGGAATGACTCATTCCGCGGCTATGGCTTCCGAAATCCTTCCGGGCAAGACTATTTTAGAGGCGTTGAACACAGACTTGGTCTGTGATGCGATCAATACAGCAATGAGAGAACTTTTCCTTCAGATCGTATACGGAAGGACCCAGAGCGCGTTCTCAGAAGATGGTCTTCCGATCGGCGCGGGCCTGGAAGATCTTGGAAAAGGCCTTCGTTCCCAGGTAGGGACCATGTATGGAACTCTGGCAAAAGGTCCCCGTTATCTTGAGATGGCTGAAGGGTATGTGACAGGGATCGCGCTGGACGACCATGACGAGATTATCGGATACCAGTTCGTAAGCCTTGGCAAATTTACAGATTTCATTAAGGCCGGAGATACCCCGAATGATGCGTGGGAAAAAGCAAAAGGACAGTATGGACGTGTCGCGGACGCAGTGAAGATCATTGATCCACGGAAAGAGTAGACGCGGCAGGATAAGTGTTATTGAAAAGAACAAATTCAGGAGGGTACATAAATGGCTTTATTTGAATCATATGAAAGAAGAATTGATAAGATCAATGAAGTATTAAACAGCTATGGGATCGCTTCATTGGAAGAAGCAGAGAAGATCACAAAAGACGCGGGCCTTAACGTGTATGACCAGATCAAGGGCATCCAGCCGATCTGTTTTGAAAACGCCTGCTGGGCTTATATTACAGGAGCGGCTATCGCGATCAAGAAAGGCTGTACAAGAGCGGCAGACGCGGCGGCGGCCATCGGAGAGGGTCTTCAGGCATTCTGCATCCCAGGATCTGTAGCGGATCAGCGGAAAGTAGGCCTGGGCCACGGAAACCTTGGAAAAATGCTTCTGGAAGAGGATACAGACTGTTTCGCTTTCCTTGCGGGACACGAATCTTTCGCGGCGGCGGAAGGCGCCATCGGTATCGCTGAGAAAGCGAACAAAGTACGGAAAAAACCACTTCGTGTGATCCTGAACGGACTGGGAAAAGACGCGGCAAAGATCATTTCCCGGATCAATGGATTTACTTATGTACAGACAGACTATGATTACTATACAGGAGAGCTGAAAGAAGTACAGCGGATCGCTTACTCTGACGGACTCCGTTCCAAAGTAAACTGCTACGGCGCCAACGATGTGCGGGAAGGCGTTGCCATCATGTGGAAAGAGGGCGTTGACGTTTCCATCACCGGAAATTCCACCAATCCGACCCGTTTCCAGCATCCGGTAGCAGGAACCTATAAGAAAGAGTGCGTAGAGGCAGGCAAGAAATACTTCTCCGTTGCTTCCGGCGGCGGTACAGGACGTACCCTTCACCCGGACAACATGGCGGCAGGCCCGGCTTCCTATGGTATGACAGATACTCTGGGACGTATGCACTCTGACGCGCAGTTCGCCGGATCTTCTTCCGTGCCGGCCCATGTAGAGATGATGGGACTGATTGGCGCTGGAAATAACCCGATGGTAGGTATGACGGTAGCTGTGGCGGTAAGTATTGAAGAGGCTGCTAAGGCTGGGAAGTTCTAAGAAATAGTGTAAAGTCAAAGGCTTCTGTTGATGTAAAAAGTCAGCAGGAGCCTTAAATTTTGCCATGTAATACACACGTAATACACAGGTAATACACAAGAGGTAATACACAAACATTTACATGAAAAAAGGAGCTGAAAATATAGCTCCTTTTCTGCTATTCTATTGTATTTTCTGAAGATCATCTCTCAACCATTCAAGATCACGAACTGTATATGTCGATTCTGTAATATCTTTGACAGAATGACCGACTATTTCTTTAAGGGCATATTCATCCATCTTAGCTTTCTTTGCCATGGTAATAAAGGTTTTTCGTGGATCGTGTGGTCGATGCTCCGGGGTTAGTTTTAACTGCTCCATGACTTTCTTAAACCGATTAGCATATTTATCATACGTTACAGCCCATGAACCGGCGTGTGTCTGACCTTTATCATTTAACAGATATTCACTATTGATTGATAAGGCAAAATCATAGTTCTGTTTTACGAGTTCTCTTATCTTTGAATGGATCGGAACAATCCGCTGTTTACCTGCATCTGTTTTCATTCCTGCCTGCATATACCATTCATCAAGATGAATCTCATCTAATCTGAGAGTTGCAAGTTCTTGCGGTCTCCATCCCATATAGCACTGAATGAGAATCCAGTCAACGAATTTTATTTGATTAACATTCTTCCACAACGTGCTCATTTCACTGTCTGAGAATATGATGTGTTCTTGCTTGTTTTCTTCCACTTCTTTAATAATATCCCCGGACAACTCAAATGTGCGCGCGTAATTTCTATCTACAATCTCATATTCCAGAGCATAGTCCAACATTAAATTGAACATGGATTTAATCCGGGATTTTGTACTGGCCGAGGCAAATATTTTTTTGCCTTTGTTCTTGCCTTGCGTTCCTATCCTATATCCATCCTCAATACAACCTTTAATATGTCTGGCTCTTAAATCCTTTGCCCTCATGCTATAGACAGATGAGCAATACGCCCATGCAGATGTTATAGTTCTGATGGAACTTTCTTCTTTATCTCCACGGTAGGCAGCAATCCACTGTTCATATAATTCTGAGATGGTTATATCTGTACTGAGATCGTAGGGGTTAGCGTTGTACTCTGCGAGAGCCTGCATAGCTTTTTCTCTTGTAGGATAATAACCTATATTGATGTATGTTTGTTTTGCTCGTCCGGTATCGGGATCAGTAATCCATCCATTGGTTTTACGGACACGCCAAGGATTTGTCCGTCGTCCTTTAAGTTGATGAATACTTCCATAGCCATTAGGTAGCTTAATAGGCTTGCCGTTACGAACACGAGGTTTTGTGCTTGTAACGGTATTCAAAGGATAACCGCAATTCGGACAACTGAGAGCCTTATCAGATATATCATGGTCACATTCGGGGCATTTTATGAGTGCCATTTAATCACCGTCCTTCTTTTTCTCATTTTTCCAATTCATAAGTATTTCTTGAATCTTTAACATTGCATGGGATTCAAGAATATCTACTCCTATGCCAATTTGTTTATATCCGGGATTTCCTTTATTGTCTATTATTTCTTGTCCAAATGAGATTGCATTTTTCCCATCAACAGAATAGCCACATTGTTCAAAAGATCCTGTTTGTGGGTTCCTGGTAATGGGAGTAGTATATGTATTATCAATATATATTGAAATCCATTTTAAAAAGTCTGAAAATACGTTGCTGTCCTTTAATATAAAATCAAAAACTTCGCTTTCAATAGGATCCCATGAATTATTAATTTGTTTTATGGAGTTTATTGCAGAAACCGATAATCCGGTTTCTTCTCCTATATCTGTATAAGAATGTGTGGGGTAGTCGATATAGCCTAGCAAATAGTCTGCTGAGCAATGAAAATAATGACAATATTCGGCAATATATATCGTTGTTAAACTTTCACTGCTATTCAAATTTGTAAGATTTCCGAGCTTTAAATGGTTTTTAATAGTTCGTTCTTTGGTACGGCATATTTCATATTCACTTGTTCCAGTTTTTGGCTTTTGTTCGTATCCGCATAGCTTAACAGCGAGCTCCATGCTGGTAGTTATATTGTTGAAGTACATAAGTGCCTTTAATCGCACGCCAAAATCTTTTGAAATAGTGGGAAATAATTTTCTCATAAATCACAAAATCCTCCAAAATGAGAAATATTTGAGAATTTTAATTCTCCTTTATTGTTGCTATAATCATAGCACTAAGACGGAGCTTTGTCAAAGAATTTATTGTTATTGCAGGTGAGAAAGGAGTATTTAATTGAAAAATCAAGATATTAGGAAGTACGCAAAAAATAAAAGAGTTAATCTTTGGCAAGTATCAGAGAAATTGGGATATGCACATGAGACGGCGTTCTCTAGAGTTCTGAGACATGAACTTCCTTGTGATAAGAAGCAGGAAATCAGAAAAATTATTGATGAACTGGCAGCAGAGGCAGGTGAGTAGATGGAGTTCAAAAAGGCAAATATGCCTGTAGCGGTGGCGGCGAAGGCTTTGCAAGTAGATTCTCAAACCGTGAGAGTTCTTCTTCAGAATAATTTGGTGAGTTGGGGATTAGCTTATAAGCGTCCGGGCAGCAGGAACTACAGCTATCTAATCAGTCCATTGAAATTTTATCAAGAGACGGGCTTTTTGTGGGAGGGGAATGATGACTGAAGCAGAAAGAAAAAAACTTGAACAGGAGCAGAAAACCCTCATGCGCCGTTACAGAGAATATGAAGCCATGCAGAGAGATTTCAGTTACGATCCAGATTTCTACAGTTATGCCGAAAGGCAAATGCAGAAGTTAAATGATGAGACTGAATATATCAGAGGCTTGCTTGAAGGGCGGTGGAATGAATAATGACTCCGCAGGAAGAATACCGAGACACAGAAAGATATATTCGCTCAAGAAGTAAAAAGGTTATTCCTTATAAAAATGGTATTCGATATTGTTGCCTATATCATGACGATAAAGCGGAAAGCGCATTTCTTACATTAGAAAATGAAAAGGTTCTTCATTATTGCCATGTATGCGGAAGTATATATCATAGGTGCAAGAAGGATGCCGGATTGTGGACAGATTATCAATCACCACAACAAACAGCGAAGCGAGTATCTAAAAAACAATATTGGCTCGAAAAATATTCTCAGGCACGATATGACCTATACAACATTAACACAGGAGAACAAACTCATACAAAATACAAGATTCTAGATCGAGAGGGTAAGAAACAATTTCCGCAAGGCCATTATGATGAAAATAATACGTGGATTGACGGGTTGGATGGAATAGATACATCTCTATCGGTTTTTTGTAACGGTCGCATTAAACAGCTTCAGCAGGCAATCAAGCAAGGAACGCTGATCTGTTATGCAGAGGGCGAGAAAGACACTCTTACTTTATGGAAGTATGGATATATCGCTTTTACTTGTGGAGCTGTGCGAACATTCAAGCAGGCAATACTACCTTATTTAAAAGGTGCTAACGTGATTGTGTTTGGAGACAATGATAATCCGGGGCGTGCGGACGCTAACAGGATTGCCGGACTGATAAATACAGTCGGACGGGCAAGAGTCATTATACCGCCAGAGGTGCCAGAAAAAGGCGATATTACAGATTATATGAGCAATCATTCCAAAGAGGATTTACAAAAGCTCATAGCTGAAAATACAGCCGTTACAGATATAACCGTACCCACAGGCACAACTGTTAGAAGTAGCTCCGTACCTAAAGGTACACCGCTTGTCAATCAGCTTGTCAAACTGGATGCGGCTAAGAGATTTGCAACTAATGATAAGGGGTCAGCAGAATTGTTCTCTACAGTTTTTAAGAATGTGAGCCGATATAATCCAACACAAAAAGACTGGATGTATTACAACGGTATCAAGTGGATTGCAGACACCGAAGGAATGAAAGCTAAGCGAAATGCAAAAAAACTTGCGGACGCCATTCTGTCATATGCAGTAAACGTGTCCGAATTAGATAGAGAGAATTATCTGAAATATGCGTCGCGGCTGATGAACTATAGAGATAGAAACACAATGGTCAATGATGCTAAAGACCTTAACTTCTTTGAAAATACGGAACTCGACAAGGATGATTTACTTCTAAATCTTAAGAATTGTGTTCTTGATCTATCGGGAGACATGCCGAAGGTGTTAGAGCATAATGCCGATTTGCTTTTATCAAAATGTTGTAATGCAAGTTACGATCCACAAGCAACTTGTAAGCTGTGGGAGAAAACCATCAATGAAATTATGGAAGGCAATGAAGAAAAAATCAGATATTTGCAGAAAATCCTCGGATTGTGTTTGACAGGGATTACAGCGGAAGAGGAACTGTATTTCTTTTACGGAGCATCAACCCGAAATGGCAAGTCAACAATATGCGAAACCGTTCTCTCCATCCTTAATGATTATGGTGCGACTATTTCACCAGAGACATTAGCGGTCAAAGCAAACAAGGACTCGAGGACAGCTTCGCCGGACATCGCAAAATTGGCAGGAACGAGGCTTGTAATTGCAAGTGAGCCGCCGAAGAAGATGATATTTGATACGTCTCTCGTAAAAACGTTGACGGGCAGAGATAGGGTAACGGCACGATTTTTACATCAAAATGAATTTTGTTTTACACCTAAATTCAAGTTGCTTATCAACACAAATTATCTGCCGACAATTACAGATCAGACAGTTTTTAAATCTGGACGTATTCGAGTTGTTTCATTTAATAAACATTTTGGAGAGCATGAGCAGAACAAAAAGCTGAAAGATGAGTTGCGTAAAGAAGCCAATGGAATATTAAACTGGATGATTAGGGGCTTGTATCTGTATCGCAAGGAAGGTCTTGAGCCGCCCACTGCCGTTAGAGATTCTACAGATGAATATGAGGCTGATTCAGATAAAATAGGACGGTTCATTTCAGAGTGTCTGGTGAAGTCAGATAAAAATACATCCGCAAAAGATGTTTATGAAACATACTCGAAGTGGTGTTCTGATTCTGGATTAGGAGTTGATGGACGGAATAATTTCTATATTGAGCTTAAGACAAGAGGATTATTCGGAGCAAGCGGAACCGTTAATGGAAAAACCGTTCGAAATATTGTCAGAGGGTATGTTTTAGCAAATGAAGAGTTCATGTCGGTTGATGAAAATGAGCCTTTGCCATTTGACTAAAATTGGTAAATGTGCAGTTTGTGCAAATAGAATGTAAAGTGTCTATAGAGTTAGTTTTTCAACCTTTACATATTAATTACACAAATTGCACAAAGCCAGTAAAATCAAGGGTTTCCAGACTTTTTAGATTAGAACGTATCTTTTCATGGTAACGGATTTTCAGAAAGGAGATCATAAATTATGGGAGTTATTTCTTTGGCAGATGTCAAGTCAGCACCAGCGGAGGCAGTTGCACTTTATGAGCGATATAGACCGTTGATTGCACGGGTCAGAGCAGGAGAATCGGTAGATAAATTGAGACAGGAATTATTGGTTGATTGTTCGGTACTGAAAGCGAATTGTGATGTCTATTGCAGGGATTGTATTGATGAAGTTGTAGATTATCTGTTGAGATGTTTTGAGGAGTGAGATAATGCAGTCAGAAGAATATAGACGATATATCAGAAGTCCAGAATGGGAGAAGAAAAAAGCGGAGCGGTTGGAGATTGATAATCATTGTTGTGCTATGTGCGGACGCCCGGAGTCGAAGTGTAAGAATGGACTACAGTGTCATCACGCGAATTATAAAAAACCTCTAGGGCAGGAAAATGTTTATGATGATCTTGTGAGTTTATGTCCTTCTTGTCATATGAAGATACACGCATATTACAACAGGAGGCGCATGGTATGAATTTTAAAGAGTCAGTTTATTGGACGCTGTACGCAGACATTGTGAATTTTCATAGGCGATATGCGGCGGTCAGAGAAGATGATCCGTATTGGCAGCAGGTGGTTGATGAAGCGACCGCACTGTATAAGAAATATGAGAGCGTACCAGAGGGAGAATTTGCAAAGAGTCTGGTACTTTGTATTCTTGATGAACTGGAGCGGATTTATAAAGATATGCCTAAAAAGCATGGATAAGCAAGTTTCATGCAGAAAATATTACACATAAAAAGGAGAGACATTATGGCAGGAAAAACAACACAGAAACATGACGAGAGAGGCGGCAGATACCTTGACTCATACAAAAGGTATGATGTGGCAGAGGCAGGAGAACCAGACAATATAGCACCTATTATAGATGTGGCAATAAAACGGCTAAGGGGGCGGCCTGCTGCCTATGAGGAATCTTCAGAAGGACTTGAACGCTTTAGAAATAATTGCATTGGGTATCTGGAATACATACAGGAGCAGAACCAAAGACCAGACTGTAAGAAGATAGTTCCAGATATTGAGGGTTTAACGGTTTTTCTTGGGATTACTAGAAACACATTAAGCCTTTATGAACGCAACAGGGGCGAGGACTGGAAAGAACAGATAGACCAGATTAAAAATGCAATCATGTCGGTTAAAAAAGAATTGGCATTTCATCAGCAGATACCGACAGTTTACGCTATCTTCGATCAAGTCAATAATGGCGATTATCGGAATGTTTCCGAATTTAAGCTACAGGCAGAGACTACTACTACATCAGATCAGATAGCATTATCACAGGAAGAAATACATCAGATTGCGGAACAGGTGCAGAGAGAAAGCATTTCAGAACTTATTGAACAGTTACCAGACGAATAGGGGGATATGAAGAACGTTAGCACGAGGATATGTTTCAGACGCAGGATCACAGAGATTTGACAGAGTAAAGATTGATATGTCTACCAGAGAGAAAGCCGGGCAGATTACTTTTGAACAGTTTCATCACATGAATTTGGAAGAGCGGACAGAACTTTATGACAGATACCCGGATATTTATAATCTGCTGTCTGCTGCCGAGAAAGGAGCTTCACATGGGCGATACGCAGGACAGGCACATACACTGTGATGGTACAGGCAGACGGATTTATTTATCTGGTATTCGGTTTAATAATCAATCTGCAAAGAGTCGTTACCAAATCATGCAGGAGCGATACCACAAGGTTTTACAGTGGGAAATAGAGCATAGCAGGAATTGAAAGGAGATTAAAGAATATGGATAACAGACAGACAACAGAAATGAACAGACATAATAATGATATTGTGGCTTGCAAGATTTTAAAGGTGCAGGAGAATACCGTCACTATTCCTCTGCCATGGGGCGACACTACTACTTTGACAATTATTAGTGATATTTTTGAGCCGGGAGACTGGATTGATATGCAACTCAAACCGCAAAGGAATAACGGACAAGTAACAAGCTATTCAGCCGGATATATCGGGCGCACACCTGCTAAATTCATCCCGGAAGATGATAAGGTGCAGTTTGTCACAGCATAGAACTATATGAGAGGGCGCAGGCGGTTCATGTAGCCGCCTAAATCCCTCAGACGGTATTTTTATATGTAACGGTATCTTTGGAGGCAGGAGGATTTTACGGAAATGACATTTCAAAAAGCATTAGACGCATTATGTGAAAAATATGGAAAATACGGTTATGAACGTGAGTTTTTGGCTGATTTACTGAATAGCGGCATAGGAGAACATGAGTTTAGTGTGAGAGCCGCTTATAATGGCGTTAGAATGAGTCTGGCGCATTTTACAGGAGAGCATGAGTATTTTTCTTTGGAGGACGTTGCTGAGATCACAGGCGAGTCCAAAGGTGAAATATTGAGTAGGATAGAGGAATGCAGAGAAGAACTGACGGCAGCAGGCGAAAACCCGGACGATTATTTTATTCCTACTGAACCGAAGCCGGATAAAGTAACATGGTTCTTCCCTCACGGTTTACCATCATAAGTATTAAAATAAACCTTTTTGAAATAGTATTAAAATTATTGACTTTTCTCTTGTATTCGGGTATTATGGTAGTACAACTATTAACTATAGTCTAACATGGTACAGAATAGGAGGAAAGCCAATGTGTGTATATGGATATGTGAGGGTTAGCACATTGAAGCAGAAAGTAGAAAGGCAGATTGCCAATATCAAGAAAGAATATCCTAATGCAGTTATTATTGATGAGTCCTATACAGGTACGAGCATGGATAGACCGAAATGGAATAAATTAGTAAAGGCGTTGAAACCCGGAGATACAGTTATCTTTGATGAAGTATCAAGAATGGCAAGGAACGCACAGGAAGGCTTTGAAACCTATTTAGATTTGTACAATAGGGGAATTAACCTTGTATTCCTAAAGGAGCGCCATATAGATACGGAAGTATATAGGCAGACGCTTAATAATCATATAGCCTTAACTGGCACTGATGTAGACTGTATATTGCAGGGTGTTAATGAATATCTTATGATACTGGCTAAGAAGCAAATAGAGATTGCTTTTAATACAGCGGCTCAAGAGGTGGAATACCTACATATGCGAGTCAGTGAGGGGATAGCACGAAGAAAAGCAGAGGGCAAGCCAGTAGGTAGAGCTGAGGGCAGCACAATAGAGACTAAGAAAGCAAAACAGGCGAAGCAAGATATTATGAAACATTCCAAGGATTTCAACGGAAGTTTGAATGATCTGGATTGCATGAAACTGATAGGAATATCCCGGAATAGTTTTTATAAATACAAGAGACAGCTTAAAGAGAATATGTGATGATTAGGGCGGTGCTTCGGTACTGCTCTTTTTCTCTATCCAGATCAGACGGTAGGGAGGGGTCTTGTGGCGGTGTACGCTGACGGGTAGTAACGTCCAAAATCTGCCGCAAATTTAAAAAAGGACTGTTCTCTCGTGGAAAGTCCTTTAAATAATATGATTATTTGTCTTTTATTCCTAATTCTTTGTGAAAGTTAATTAAACTAGATAGCTTAAAAAGTGGCTCTATTGTATGGCGCTTCTTTTTGGCTGCTTTTACATATTTTGTGATATATTCGTTAAGCTCTTGCTTTATAATATCATAATCCCTACTTATAACATTATATTGTGAATTTGGTAGTTTCTGTGCGGTATGGAATTCTATGTATTTTTTATCATTAATTATTAAGCTGTATCTATAATCAAGCCCGGCATTCGGACGTTTATTTGAAGGAACAGGGTAGCCAATCTTTCCGAATTTACGGACTGGAATACCAAGATTGTTTCTTAATGGTAAGTATACAGTATTATTGTTGATATTTATTTCAACACATAAATGAGTCCTTTTCGATTGCTTATCTGTATTTCCAGGATCAAGCATATTTATTAAATTTGGATTGTCAATAAAATACTGTTCTTTAATAAAACAACAATGAGGTTCAATCATTTTTAACTCCTATGTATAAAATAAGGGACTTGTTTAAGCCCCTTATAATTTCTTCGGTTTTTTTTAGACAGGTACATCCGACAAACCCCTACACAATTTCTTCAATTTTTTTTAGACAGGCACTTTTGACAAACGCCTCAAAACAGAAATCATTTGATTCCTTACCTATATTATACACGAAAACGTAAAAAAAGATACTGTCAAATTGCTCAAATTATCAAGAGAAATTTTGGTATTAATTATAATGGTTGTGGGATTTAATATCCGTTACAACACAAAATCCGACAGGTACGGTTATTCTGTAACGGTTACTCTTGATTATCACGCTCCATAGTCTCATCAATCGCCCTATTGATAAAGCCGGTTGCACTCTCGCCCATTTTGGCGGCATGGCTCTGAACCAGACTTCTTTTATCAGCGGTCATGCGGACTTTAATCTCTACAAAATCTTTCATATATCGTTTGTGCGCTTCTGCCTGAGCAGGAGTAAAGCCTCTGTATGTACTTTTCTTATTATCTGCCAATATCTACACCTTCTTTCATAAAAATTCTTATTTAGAATATACCATATTATAAGATGTACGACCATATACAAGATAAACAAATATATAGTCGTATATTTGTGAAGTATGTCTATTGATAGATACGACCATATACAGTATAATAAGACCATAAGATAAAGGAAACGGAACAGCGAAGGGTGAAAACGAAGTGGCGAAAGCGTACCGGAGACACCAACATAACACCGGACAAGGGTAAGGGGATAATGAGACGGTCAAGAAACCTTAGATAGCTTTAAGACCTGTCGGGGCTGTTCCAGATAAGGAGGTAACAAGATGAAGTACAATTTAAGCCAGATAATGAAAAAGGCATGGGAACTTTTCAGAAAAGGCAAAGTCACATTTGCTGAAGCACTTCATAGGGCATGGCTTTCAGCTAAAGCCGTTACAATCAACCAGAAACGCATAGAGGACGCAAAAGCGGCAGCAGGCGTTGAGGAAGAAACGAACACATGGAGCGAGTGGAAGAAAAAAGGTTACGAAGTAGCACACGGGAGCAAGGCTCTGTTTGGTGTAACGTTGATCTGGGGAAGCCGTGGAGACGGCGCAATTTATAAAGCCCGGTTCTTTGGACGTTCACAGGTTCAGACGTTTTAAATGGCGGTTTTGTGGCGGATTTATGGCGGTTTTTTGTCGTGGTGTTTAACTATAGGTAGGAGTAAAATTAAATATAGGAGGTACACATGGACTATAAGAAACTTATTATTGAAATGATACAAGAGATGAAAAACGAACGGTTTCTAAGAAATATCTATTTCTTTGTAAAAACCATATTAGAAACTGAGAAAAGCCTCTGAAGAAGCTGGCACTTCAACAAAGGCTAAGTAACCCGACAACACATAGGAAAAGCCGGATTGTCTTAATTATAGAGGCAGTCCGGTCAGAAATCAAGAAAGGATTTAGATTATGACTAAACAGGAATTGGAATGCAAATTTGTTGAGTTAGAAGATTGCCTCGATAAGGCGGAGCATATGTTGAGTTCGTTGGAAGAAAGTTACGATTTACAGAAAGTAAGTACGGACATGACAGACGATCTGTTGTTTGCACAAAATAGAGGTTTGATTTTAACGGAAGTCCGTATTGCTTGGGATTATGTGCAGAAAGCAATGTGTATTCAAGAAAATATTGAAAAGGAGATGTCATTATGATTTTAGCGACAGAAATTATCAAGGAGCAAAGAGAAAAGATTGAGGAACAGATCAAATTTTATGAGGATATGTGTAAAGCACTTCTTGCAGACGCAGAACGAATGTCAAATAAAGCTAAAAATCTTAGGGAATATCTTGATAAGAATTATTCGGATTAAAAGAATGAGCGGCCATTGTGCCGCTTTTTCTGCTATAATTGAGAAAAGGGAAGTCCTGCTGCCATATGCTAAGACTTCCCACTATGATACATCTACCTATATTATATGGAAAGGTGGATGTAAATGCAATGAGTAATGAGGAACTTGTTGAGCGGATCAGAAATGGTTATCATGTAACGGAAAATGTGCAGGTGCTTTATGAGAACAATCTGCCTTTAATCAAGAAATTTATAAAACCATACGTATATTATGAACCGGAGGAAGATTTATTGCAGGAGGCATATTTTGGATTGTGGGAGGCAGTCCGGCATTATGAATCCTCTGAGAATGTTTTGTTTATGACTTATGCACGGTATTGGATTAAGCAGAGTATTCAGCGGTACATGGAGAACAGCGGCTCTATACTGCGAATATCAAGCGCATACAGGCAGAAGATAGCACGTTACAAGAAAACCGTACAGGAGTTTGAACAAACATACGGACACACACCAACAGATGAAGAAATAGCGGATTATAGCCCGCTGCCACTATCCGAAATACAGAAGATTAAAACATATATGCAGGAGATTGTCAGTCTGGACGCTCCAATAAAGGCAGATGAAGAATTGTCACTTGCTGACACTGTAGCGGACGATTTCAGCCTTGAAGAAGATACGGTTGATAAAATATTCAAAGAGTATCAGCAGAGCGAATTATGGGGCATTGTGGAGCGTTATACAGACAATCAGCAGGAACAGGTTATCAGAAAGCATTATAAAGAGGGTAGGACACTATCAGAGATTGCCAGAGAGTCTGGCATTAGTTTAGAGAGAGCGAGACAGCACCGGGCATCAGGACTCAGGCGGCTTAGGATGAGTAAACCGCTACGGGAGATAAGAGAAAAATGTGAGATCGCAGAAGCGTCAGTTTATCGGTCTGGTTTTAACAAATTTAAAGAGTATGGAGATTCCACAGTTGAATATATTGCGCTGCGCCGCGCAGAGTTGGAACAGAAGTATAAACAGGTAGTTTTAAGTGGATATTGACTATAAGCAAATAAGATGATAAGCTGTTTTTAGCTGTTAAAAGTAGTTTAAAATTTCACATAGTAATACACAGGTAGGACACAAAACAGGTGAAAAACATTGAAAAATCGTGAGTTGCAGTTTCCATCGAAGAAGCTGCTAAGGCTGGCAAGTTCTAAAACAGACATACATAAATAATAGGAGGGACAAAGTCTGCAGTCTTTGTCCCTCTTTTCAATTTGGATAGGTAATGTATGCCACAAAAGCTTAAGCTTTTGTTTCCGCCTTTTTCCCTTTTTTATAGATCAGATGTGAGCAGATACCGCCTGCGACCACGCAGAATAAAGGTGTAATGCCGCTTGGAATGCCAAGCAGGGTGGTCAGCGCGAAACATCCGATCACACAGACAAGGATGATCGCTCCCGTTGTCTTTATAAGCGTAGCTGTCAAAATTATCTTTCGGTGATATTTCTGGAATGTTCCGCTTATTGTTCTCATCCGCAAGGTCAGCTAATGTTACATCATCATAATATCTCACTTTCTGACTATTGATAATTATGAAACTGTAAAATCTTATTTATTAAGAATTCAGGAGAATATAGAAAGGAATGAGGTATATGACTGTATAGTTGCAGCAAAGCCTCGATTTGTAAGTCTTATTTCAAAGTATCATCAGTCTGAGGCTTTAGAGTACGATTGAGGAGTCCAAAATCAGAAGTGTGAAATAATAGTCCGGGAGATGGATAATTGGTATCTTCCGGATTTTTGTATTGTTCCGATAAGCGGGGAATATTATTCCGATGTCGTTGATATTGTTCCGATAATAGGGTATACTACTGTTTGAAGTGAGGTGTAGATTTATGTACATGACAGTGAAGCAGGCAGCGGAGAAATGGGGTGTTTCAGATAGAAGAGTTCGTATATTATGTTCAGAAGGAAAGATTCCGGGTGTTACCCGCGAAGGGCGCAGTTGGAAAATTCCTGCAGCTGCAAAGAAACCGGAGGACGGTAGGTATAAAAGAGCAGAGAGTCTGCTTGCAATGATTGATAGGAAAAAAATCGAACTGGATTCCAGCCGGCCTTTGACAGCGGGAGAGGTAGAGCGATTGACAGAGGAATTTGTAGTTGAATACACTTACAATTCCAATGCGATAGAAGGAAACACGCTGACTTTGCGAGAGACAGATATGGTGCTGCGTGGCTTAACGATTGACAAGAAGCCGCTGAAAGATCATATGGAAGCGGTCGGACATAAGGAAGCTTTTGATTTTGTGCAGGATTTGGTAAAAGATCAGGTGTCATTATCAGAGAGCATTATCAAGCGGATTCATTATTTGGTGTTGGCTGATAAAAAGGATGACCGAGGCGTTTACAGAAGAGTTCCGGTAAGAATTATGGGTGCAAAGCATGAACCAGTGCAGCCATATCTGATACAGCCTAAGATGGAGCAGTTGCTGGAAGATTATAGAAACAGTACTGAGCATATCATTCCCCGGCTTGCGCGGTTTCATATTGAGTTTGAGGGTATACACCCTTTCATCGATGGAAATGGCCGGACGGGACGGCTGCTTGTGAATCTGGAATTGATGAAAGCTGGGTATCCTCCAATAGATATTAAGTTTACAGATCGGATTGCTTATTACAATGCGTTTGATGAATATCATGTAAATCATAATCTGGATGCGATGGAAAAGTTGTTTGCTGGATATGTGAATACAAGGTTGGACAGCTATCTGACAATGTTGGAAGAATGAAAATATTATGGAGGTGTGGGAATGTTTGTTTCAGTATATTTTGACTTAGACGATGAATTGGATAAAATGTGGGGATTGTGTTCTGGACAATGACAGTGGATTCTTTATTAATCTTATGCGTTTGAAAATATCTGATGTTCCCGATTTCAAAGATACATATCAGCGAATAAATGATTATTTTAGTGAAATAGCGACATTTCTTAATGCCTCTGATTCAAAAAAGGACAAACTTTATAAAACAGCATTTAAACGATTTAAATCTTTAGAAATAAATGGTATAAATCTTGGGTTCTCTGAAAGTAAACATGGTGCGGCTTTTGGGGAAAAACTGAGACTCAAGATAATATGCTCCATCGTCTCCGGCTAGAGTGCTTTTCGTGTGCCACGGCAGGAGTTACCGTTTCTTCTAAATTCTCTTATTTTATGCGGGGTTCCACATACTAAAGCAATATTTTACAACGTGTTTACAACTTTTGAAAAGCGTTTCGATATGACATGCTATTTAATGTTCTATGAGTAATAGTATAAGAGAGGATAGATATATGCGAGCACATACGGTTATTTTAGGGGCAGGTGCAACAATGGCGGCAATTCCTAATGGAGATAAAAATGGGAAAAAGTCGGCTGTTATGAATGGAATGATTCAAAAACTAGCATTAGATGATTTGTTAAAAAATGTAAAACTTGATACGAAAAGTGACAATATTGAAGATATATATTCTGAACTATATGCAAAAACAGAATATAAAGCAATAGTAGTGGAATTAGAAAAGAGATTATACGAATATTTTGATTCGCTTGAATTACCAGATGAGCCAACGATTTATGATATGCTGATACTAAGCCTAACCAGTAAAGATGTAATTGCCACTTTTAATTGGGATCCATTATTGATTCAAGCGTATGTAAGATGTTACAAAATTACAAATAATCTACCTCATATTTTATGTTTACATGGGAACGTAGCAATGGGTTATTGCGAAGAGCATAGAGAATTTGGTACTAAGGATGCAATCTGTCCTATTTGCAATGAAATATTAACCCCAATAAAATTACTATATCCAGTAAAGAAAAAAAACTATAAAGATGATGATTATATAAGCGGATGTTGGGAAGCGGTAGATGAGGTTATAAAAAAATCATATATGATAACTATATTTGGTTATAGCGCTCCTTCAAGTGATATAGAAGCGGTTGGACTTCTAAAAAAGGCATGGGGTAAAAAAGAAGATAGACAGCTTGAAGAAGTATCAGTAATAGACATCATTGACGAAGAAGAAATGTTATTTAAGTGGAAAGATTTTATATATTCACATCATTATAGATATACAAATAATTTTTTTGATTCGTATTTGGGAATGTTTCCGAGACGAAGTTGCGAAACAGTTTTTGCAATGTATTCCTTAAATGTTCCAGCGGATAATAGAAGAGGATTTCATAGTGGGATGACTTGGACAGATGTATATTCATTAGTTGATGATTTATGTGTAATAGAAAAAAACACACCCTCAGATAAAAATTTGCCATTATATTACACAGCTAAGAGTTTTTTTGATAGGTAAAAGTGAAATAGAAAATAGAGATGGAAAGAAGAAAAAACATGGATGAACAAATACTATTTTGGACAGCATTTGCTGCTATTGGACAAGTTATTGGTGCAATTGCTACTGCACTAGCAGTGATTATTACGTTATGGCAAATTAAATTTGCCAATAGAAAAAAAGTGAAGATGACATTTTCTGATAATAATGTTGTGTTTTCGGAGAATGGAAATTTAGAATTCCATTTTGTATGTTTATCTGTTTCAAATATTGGAAATAGAAATATTATAGTTCAAAATTGGGGAATTAAAGTATCTAAGAAGCAAAATCTTTTAATTGTGCCAGATGTGAAGAATCCGATAATTAAAATGATTCAAAAACCATTGCCATACACTCTTGAGCCAGAGCAATCTATGGATTTGCTTTTTGATATAAAATTATTTGTTAAAAATCTTCAAGAGCAGGTTGACCAAGGTACATTTAGAAATACAGATAAGATTATGTTATATGTAGTTGATAGTGTTGGAAAAAAATATTATTTAAAATCACGAAAAACAATAAAGCAGTATATTGTAGATAATCAAAAATATTTGGCTTAAATACTTTGTAATGGTTATTGAATTTATCACGATTATTAAGAATTTATATAATTGAAGTTGCTGCAAAGATAGTGTCAATAGTTTTTCGCAAAATCAAAACCTAGCCGTTTAGCAGCCGGTAG
>OGYF01000247.1_pt1 | contig 60372 bp, 65 predicted proteins | sample 1576451 | NCBI WGS metagenome assembly OGYF01 (sample SAMEA3541505, study PRJEB24748) | human gut metagenome | biome: human gut; feature: human-associated habitat; material: faeces | place: China | collected 2012
CATTTGTACGGCAAATCAATCAGCGGACACATGCTATTGCCGGCAAGAGATACTGCGTTCATTTTGGCCGTTGCACTGACGATTACGATGTCACCGATTGTCTTATATGTACAGTTTGCACTTTTGATTTTATCGGTGACGGTTGAATACGGTGTGAGTGTTGATGTACCGCTTTCAATATTTGACGAATCGTATTTAGTCGACAAGGCGGTTTTATCTGCTTTCACAAGCAGAGCGTTGTAAACTGCTCCGCTTGTCAGATAACACGGGCTGTTATTTTTTGGCTCGCTGTCGAACGGCATTGAATTGAGCTTTTGGGCAAGTTTCTCATTTGTTTTTTCTCGTGTATATGCGTCCGTAATGCCGTACCCTGCGAGTGTTGTTGCCTTATCGGCTTTGTTCGCAAGGCCGTTGCTCATATCAGTTATGTTAGCTTTGTTTTTCAGCATTGTCTCAGTGCTTTGCAAACGGGAGTTAATCGAATCAATGTCGCTTTTGTTTGCTTTTTTCGCAAGATTTGCGTCGGCTGTATCAAGCCTTGCTCCAAGTGAATTAGAACTGCCTCGTGCTGTGGTTATTTCGGTTTCAAGTGCAATTGCTCCGTCTGTTACCCGTTTAATCCCCTCATCCATATGGTTGAGGTTGTCGGCATTGAGGGGCGGAGCAGAGCCGTTCACAAAGACAATTTTATTGTATTTGTTCATTTTCTTTTACTTCCTTTCCTAATCGTTTTTCGCCCTTTGATGTGAGGGCAGTTATAAATCCGTCCATTTTCTTATTGAACACAAATGTTTCAATTGTCGGCAAATCTTCAAACGGAGTTTTAATTGTGTACTTATCGCCTGCCTCAAGCCACCAATACGAAAACAGCTTAATTTTTGTCGGGCGGTATTTATATACATCACCAAAAAAATTAACAGAATTATATTTTATGCCGATATCACTTGCTGTTGTTCTGCACCTCATCAAAATGTTATCGGAAACATACCACGAAAAATCGTTACTGTTGCCATACAAAAACGCTTTTTTATCAGCAAACTTAGCACTGTACATACGGATAGGCTCAAGTTCGTAATCTTCAAAGGATAAATCTTTGTACGAATCGATTGTTTCAACGGAAGATTGAGAATACAGCCTTTTAAAACGCATTTTTCCGTCGGCATCTATAACGGCAAAGCTCAAAGTTAATTCTGCATAAGCTTGGATTAAATCTGACAAGGTAATGTCCTTTATAACCTTTTCCACGCAGGTATCATCAAATTTCAGCGGTACACTAAAGACAGATAAGCTCGGCGGTGAAACCCCTGTAATTGCATAATCTTTGGCAAATTCTGCGATTATTGAATAAAAGCTCTTAAAATTATCGTCTTTTTGATAGTGCGCATAACCATAAGCAAAACTGCCGTCCTCGTTCTCTTTGCCTGCAAACCACAAAGACATATCCACCTTTGACATATCATAAAAAGCGTCATAGGCTGTGATTTTGACGATGTTACGCTGTTTTTTATCTCTTTGAGCCGACTGAATTTTACCGTAGAAAACAGGACATTCAACCGTTCCTGTTTCGGCAGGACAAATAAGAGTATCTGACGGGTACAAATCATCTGACGGATACAGCTCTGATTCAAGATATGTTGCCGTTATGATGACCTGTACCGTCTTTCTTATCAAAGCCGAGCAATCATAATCAATGAGTTTCACGCTCATTTCAGAGGCTATGCAACCGCCGAATTTCAATTCTTTTTCAACGATTTCATTTTCAAGTGAAAAGCTGTCAAGCACGATACTTTCGCCGGTTATATCCTCAAAACTACCGTCAGGAGAATGCAGGGCAACGGTGTTGTAAAGTGTGTTTGTTTTCAGCTTATCAGCAATTTCTTTAGATACAAGCATTTTTAAGAATCACCCCTTAATACTCAATCAGCTCAACCGTAATCGGCTGATAGGTTATATCATTCTTTTCAGCATTCATTACGGTATATTCAATATCAGGAATATAAAAATAAGAGGTGTAATAGCTGTTCGTTTCATCGTTCCAATAAGTTACCCTGCACTTCCTCTGTAACTTATTCGCCATTGAGAGGTTGATAATCGACTGAAAATCAATCTTTTCGTCAAGATGAAGAATGTGAGTTGAAAACGAAATTTTTGTTTTGTAATTTGGCAGCGTTGCCCTTTGAAGCGTACCGTTCTGATCTCGTTCCGCAGAAGTTTCAAGTCGCTGATTCGGAGTTGACGAAAATGCGGTAATGTACTTATTCGGCATTATGTTGTTTCCGAATTTAAGCAAATAGCCGTTATAATTTGACATATCATTTCCCCCTTTATGCAAATGCGGATTTACCGTTGTGTCTGCGTCTGTAAAGCTCATCCTGTCTTATCATTTCTTCAAAAAGCGTTGAACCCTCAAGCTCGGCAGTAAATGAATAAGTGTTGCCGCCGTTATTGCGAAAGATAATGAACATTTCATAAATGCGTTTAAGCAGGTCAAGAATTTGTGTGAGAATCACTGTATCCTGACCGCCCGAATTGTCGAGCATACCCTGTAACTTGTTAAGAGGAGAAATAACCTCAGGGTTACCGCTGTTAGCGCCTGCGTTATCGCCGACAACCGCAAGTGTCGGAGCTTTAACAATACCGCCTTTTGCAAATTTTCGTGCCGGTGATTCCGTGGGTTCTTCAAATCTCGGAATGAGAGGCGGATTTTCAGGCATTGAAAAGCTCCAATCCTGTCCAAAAGCCGCTCCGATAATACCGGCTATTCCGCCGATTGAATTAACAACGCCCGAAACAAAGTTATAAATACCCGTCCACAACGCATTTATGCCGTCAATGATTGCGTTTATAATGAACTTAAACACGGCGCAAATGCCGTCCCAAATGCCTTTGAAGAAGTCGTAGATACCCTGCCATGCTTTGTTCCAATCGCCTGAGAAAACACCTGTAATGAAGTCAATTAGACCGCCGAATGTTTTCTGTATAGAGGTAACCAACCCACCGATAAATGTAAACACATTATCAAACACTCTTTTTACGGCATTGAAAACATTCTGAAATATAGGTCCCCAAAAGCTGACAAGCCAGTTTACAAACGGTGACAGGAAGTTATTCCACACGGTTGAAACACAGTCTGCAACCTTGCCGAAGAAGTTTATTGCACCTTCAAAAACAGGCTTCAGCCAGTTTTCCCAAGCTGACTTTACGATTGCTACGATAAAATCCCACGCAGGCTTAATCCATTGATTGTAAACATTCATCAGGGTTGTGCCGATATTGGTAAACATATTGCAGACATTCTGAAAAATCTGCTGTCCGTTGCCGTTCCACCATTCGCTGATAATTGTTCCGATATCTCCGAAAATCTGACCGATAAAGTCAAACACATCTGCAAACTGCAATTGTAAATTTTCAAGAAATTCTGTGATTGTTGCACCGTCATTTTCAGTCCATTCAACAAGGCTTTCGGTTGCGATTGAAAACGCACCCGAAACAACTTCGCCGACTGAACCCGCAAAGGTTGTAAGACCGCTTAAAAGATTGGAAATTGATTCTTCCATTTGAGGGCGAACATTGTCAATTGCATTGCCTGCAAGTGTACCGAAATTATCAAAAAAGGTTGAAAGGTTGTTATAGCCGTTTGTAAGATTGTTGCCTATGGTATCGATAAAGCCGATAATCTTTTCCCTGTCTTTTGAGATCCACTTAGCAACACCGCCTGAAATGGTCTGAAACGACTTTCCGCCGATTGTCGCAACCGCTCCGAATGCAGAGCCGATTGCCCCGAGTTTTGCAGAACCGACCTTTTGCATTGTGCCAAATGCCTTTTGAACTATGGGAACAGCATTATCAAAAATGGTTTTGCAGTTCTTGCCTATAGCTGACCAATCAACCTTGTTAATACCTTTCTGTACATTCTCGACAAAGCCTTTGAATCCGCTTTTTTCGTATAGATTTTTGAATGCCCCCGAAAGATTTTTGCTTGTGTCCTTGACAACATTCTTTGCAACAGCTCCGCCCGATGAACCGCCTGATGAGCTTTTTGATGAAGATGTATCTGACTTTGAAGAACTATCGGTACTTGAAAGCACATTCAGCTTATCAAAGCCCGCAACACTTCTCTTTGCTTTTTCGGAACTTTTCTGAACATTATCAAGTGACTTTGAACTGTCATCTGCCGTATCCGTAAGGCTTTTGGCAGAATCGGACGCAGATTTGATATTGCTTGCGGTGTTGTTGCCTGTATCCCAGCCGAAGACCTTTGAAAGCGATTCAACCGCACCTTTGGCATATTCCGTTAAAGTCGCAAGTGCGGAACTCAACCGCTTTACAACCTGAGTTGCCACCTGAAGAATAGGCTGACCGACTACGGCAAGGAGCTGTTTCCAACTTTCTCTGAGGTTGCCCGTTACATTCTCCCAACCGTCTGCTTCACGGCTTGCCTGTCCCATAGCACCCGAAAGCTGATTAGCGTCCTTGACCATTTGCAAAAGCGTGAGCTGTTTCTGCGATTCCGACAAATCCGTAAATGACTTGCCATACAGCTTATTAGCCGCCGCATTTCGTGTGGTTTCAGTACAGGACAAACCGAGTGCGGCATCATTTTCAAAGTTGCCTTTGAGAAACGATTTCAGGCTTTCTGCGGTGTCTTCAAGCGAACGGTCGTAATATGCGGCACTGTCGGCTGTTACCTGTAAAGCCTCCTGCATCATACCCAAAGCACTTGAACTGTCCATACCCGTAGTTTTTGCAAAGGCATAAATGCTTGTGCCGACACCTTGTAATCGGGTTTCAAGAATACCGCTTTGATCGGCAACGCTCTGAATGGCTGATTCTGCCTGCGACTGCATTGTGCCGAAAGTCTGCTCAAACTGTGAATTTGCCGCATTGACTTCCGCAGCCGATTCAATGCACTGCTGACCGAACTCCTTGATTTTGGCAACGGAAAGGGCGGCAACCACAACTGTACCGATTTTCTTAAACGAGGATGAAACCGAATTGCTTAACTGCTCACCGCTGCTTTTGATGTTTGAAAACTCTTTATCGGTTTTCTGAGAAACGCCCTCCGCAACCTTTGAAAAGGACTGTTTCATATCCGTGCTTACATTTTCAAAATCTTTTGAAAGACTTGAAAATGCCGAATCAAACTTTTTTGAAATTGAATCGGAAATCTTATGCAATGTTTTGGAAATATCATCACCCGTAAGCCTGACATCAAGCTCAATTTCACCCGCCTTTGTCGCCATATTCACCACTTCCTTTCATTTTAGATTCTTTAAAAACAGGCATAAAAACAGCGCACACCGTTATGATGTACGCTAATAAAATTTTGCAAAAGAACAGCCACCCCATTTGGAGTGGCTTTTTGTTTTAGTTGTTGAGTTCGTAGTATTTGATGTCGATTTTCGGAAGTGACACATTGTTGCCCATTACGGTTTCATATGTATAGTCGCCGTCACAAGTTCCCCAGAATGTGATTACATCATCTTCAAGGAGTTTGTCCGCACCGTCAGGAATTTCTACAGTTGCGTAGATTGTATCAGTCCACAATGGTTCATCAAGATACTCATTTTCTTCTTTGGTTATATTGATTCTCAGGTCAACCGAATCGCCCCAGCCTTCCTGAACCTGAATAATCTGACCTTCAAACTTGTAGTCATTACCTTTGTACTTGTCAGGGTTTCTTGAAAGAGTTTTAAAGTCGACTGTTTTGCAACCGTCTTTAAATTCTTTTTCAACCTTCTTCGGGTCTTTAGTAGGCTTTTCTGTTGCAACTTCTTTTGTGGTCGGTGCTTCTGTCGCTTTTTCAGTTGTTTTTTCTGAACTCTGATTTGCAACAGTAGTTTCCTGCTTTGATTTGTTTGAACCGCTGTTACCGTTAATTGCACCGTTTACACCGCCAACAATCATAATAGCAACAACGATAATAACCCAAAAATACCAACGCTTGTAAATTTTCTTCTTCGCATTTACAGGATTTACGGTTGCCGAGGTTGAATCGTTTCCGCCAAAGCCTGCACCGCACTTGTCGCAAAATTTTGCATCGTCCTTTAATTCGTTTCCGCAATGTGGACATTTCATAAACATACACTCTCCTTAATAAATTTGTTAGTGTATGTTACATTTTATCACTATATATTAACATTGTCAAGAATTTTGTAGATACAGCGAAAATTATGTACAAATTTACAGATTAGCAAAAAAGTTTTGAAATTCTGCAAGAACGGTGTTCATATCTTCGTCTGAATAGTGCTTTATATTCCTTGACCGCCACTTGTTGCGGATTTTATGCTGTGACGAAGTAAAGTTTTTCAAGACCTCTTTGTCGGTTTCAAGGCGAATTTGAACCGTTCTTGCAAGCGGTGTTTCGGGTCCTAAGCCTTGCAGAAGTGAGCAGAACTCATTCCAACTCATTTTAGCAAAATCCTTTGAATAAATGCTGACCCCGTACTCCGAGCGAAAGCTCGACACGATTAAATCAAAGTCATCAATCAGGTCGTAGCCGGGGTCTGAGCTTCCCCCTCGTCAGTCAAATCGCCTGTTGCGATTTTGGCGGATTCGCTGATAAGGACGTTGAAATCGTGCATATTCAGCTGTAACTTTTCAATCTTTTCTCTCTCGGATTCATCAAAAAGAAGATGATACATTTCGATAACATCTTTACTTTTACCGTTGCCGTCCTCAAAAAGTGCCGCAACTTTGAGCATTGAAACTGCGTCATTGTTGATTGCAAGGTCAACATTTTTAACTCTGACACTCGGCTTTTCCTCAAAATTAAGCTTGTCTGTAATATCAATTAACTTTGACATAATCGTTCATTCCTTTCATTTTTTAAGCGGCTGCTGTATATACCGGCTTGCCGTTTGACATAACTTCAAATTCAAGCGGAGCAACACCCGTACTTGCGCCTGCACCGTTTGATGTAACGGATACAACTGCATTTTTAAAGAGGACGGTTGCACCGTTGGGGAAGGTCCACATAAACGAAACTTCTGTCTTTCTGCCGTTTTCAAATGCAAGGGCGGCAATCTGGTCATTGCCTGCGTCACCGATTGTACGCTTGCCCTTTACCGAAATTGTGATTGACTTTGCTGTCATAAGCCTTGACTTCCAGCCCTCGTTTTCAAAGGCTGTCCATTCCTCAACACCGTTGTCAAATGCAACAGAAAATTCTTCGCAGTTAGCAATATTTGTCGTGGCGGATTCTGTTCCTGCCTTGCCAACCGCAAACTGATTTTCATAGCATGGGAATACTCCCGATTCAACTTTTGCCATAAAATTACTTCCTTTCGTAATAAAATTTAACTTCAATGACCTGCTCATACACACCCTTGTCGTCTGTTCCCACATCAACGGGTTCTTCCGTGAGCAGTTCGATTATATAGATTTTGTGTTCCTTAATTTCAACATTTTTAATGCCGTAAAGCGTTTCGTAAAGCCTGCGTGCAAACTCCTCTGTTTCTCTTGCGTTGTCGGTGTAATGGATAAGCAAAGACACGCTTATTGTATCGTAGGTACTTTCACCGCCGATTGCCCTTGTGGGTGTTCCCGACTGCTTTAATGAATACACACCGATTGACCTGTCCTGCTTGTTGTCGAGTTTACCGATGTAATAATGCTCGGCTGAGGTAACGCTTTTGAGCCAATCTCTGATGTCCGATAAGTAAATCAAAGTCCTGCTTCCTTTCTGTATAATCTCACAAATGCCTGACTGCAAAAATTCTGCCGTGTACCGCCCTCAAGCCACGGTGAGAACCATTTACCGCCGGCGGCAATGTTTTCCTTACGGCTGAAATTATACTCGGGATGAAAATACAACCGCCTTGCATACGGAGTGCTTGACACGATTTTAACCGTGCCGTTCCAACTCTGCGCACAATCTTCAAAGGTGTTTTCGTTCTGAAGATTACCCGTATCAAACGGCATTACCTGCGTGTTTTTCACCTGTTTAAGAAGTGCGTCACCTGTCTGTTCAAGAGCCTGTTGCTTTGCCCTATCAAGCTGTTTTACAACAGGCATATTGAGTTTGATTTTTGATGATACCGAAAATCCCATTAAATCACATCCAATTCCGTAAAATTAACTTTGCCGTCGGGGTTGCGGTGTTTTGTACCCTGTACGATGTTTCGTTTTACGCCGTCAAGGATTACAAAGCCACCGCTTAAAGTGGGGCTGTCGGGGACAATATCGCCGTCAAAAAGCAAGACAGCCGACACCTGAACAATTTTCTGCTCTTTGGTATAGACCGTCTTTGCCTTTGACTGCATATTACACAAGGCAGAGCCACCGTGCAGGGTTGCTGACGGGTACAAGCTGTCGGAGGGATACAGATTTTTGCATTCAAATGCGATAACAGGAGAGCCGTCCTCGGTTATTCCCTCACCGTAGATTGTGACCTCGACAGGAGTTTTGCAGAACTGCTTTTTTACAAGTGACGGAAATTTCACGGTTTTCACGCACCTTTCAGATTGCAGGATAACAAAGTCCTGTTGATTTTAGCAACGCATAGAGGTCGGCAGGAATTGCCACTCCGCTGATGCACATTAAATTCCAGCTTACGCCAAATTCCATTGATGTGCCGTTGATTGAATAGCTTTTCAGGTAGGAAGAAATCATATCGGCATTTTCTTCTTCAAAAGCAGTAAGTCTGCTATGCACTCTGCCGATGATTCTCTTCTGCATTTCCGAAAGTTTTTCAAAATCAATGCGGTTAAAAGTCAGAACATCAATGTGTTCGGCAGAAATAATACTGTTTTCATCTCCGCCCTGATGTTCAATGTAATCGGCATACATTATGCGACCGCCGTTGTGTCAACATCGGCATAAATGCTGTCAATTTTGCCGTCCTTGCCGTTCGGGAATACGAATGTGTCGGAAAGTGAACGGTTCTGATAGAGCCAGCCGTCACCCTCTGTGTGTGAGCCGGGAGCAAAGAAGTAAATGCTTGAAATCTTCGGAACAGTCTTGCAGGTTTCACCGCAAGCAACAAGAACATTGATTTTGTGAGCACCTGTTGCAGGCTCAAAACCGCCGTCATCGGGGTTAAAGTTGAAGTTATCGTAGAAACGCTCATCGTCAATAACCTCGATGATAGGGCAACCGTCAATCTCGGTCACTCTTGTTTCAATGCCGATACCGCCCTCTGCAATCTGTGTAAGCTCAATCTTACGAGTGAACTCTGTTGACTGTTCAAGGCAGTCCATAATGTGAGATGTCACATAGGCAACAAGAGTGCCTTTTGCCTTGTATCTGCGGAGCTTGCCGGCAGAAAGAATTGTTTTGAGCTTTGAGTAAGCGTTTGCTTTTGTCCAGTCGGTTGACTTGGTAGCCGAATGATAACCGTCTGTTGCCTGAGCCTTTGTTGCAACCTTTGAGAAGAAAAGTGCGTCCGTTTCGGGAGCAACCTGTGTCTGCTCAAACACCTTTGAAATATTCTCAACCTTTGCGGTTGCGTTAGTTTCGTCAACATCTGCCTTATCCACAAGAAACTCAATATCTCTGTCATGCTCGCAAGTGAAAGGAACATCAGTCTGAACATACTTGCCTTTGTTCCAACCGCCGTTGCGATTGTGGTTCTTAAAGCCTGATGTACTCATCTGTGTGAAGTGGAATGTTCTTGCACCAACCCACTTTACATTTGAAGTGATGAACGGTGATGTAAGTGTACCCTGAACAAGAATTTCGAGCAGGTCAGGGCTGAACTGCTCAGCATAGTTATTTGTGTTTGCCATAATTTTTCAATCCTTTCTTTAGTTAAATATTAAATCTGTTCCATTTTTTGGTAGGAACATTAACCTTTGGTTTTGTGCCGTCCGATGTACCGTTGCCGTCACCGCCGATTTTCTTAACTCCTGTGCCGTTCTCGGCAGGTTTGCCCTTGAGTGCGGGGATATCGTCAAGCACCTTTTTAACAGCCTCTGTCAGCTTTTCCGCGTTGACCTTGCCGTCTGTCACAGCCTTTGAAAAGTCTGCCATTTTCAGCACATACGGAACGGTTGCAATGTCAACACCCTGTTTTACGGCTTCGAGGGTTGCCGACTGGTTGACTTCTGCCATAAGTTTTGCGTTGTTTGCAGATTCAACTTCCGACTGAATTTTTGCAAAGTCAGGAGTGTTCTTGGCTTTCTGCTTTTTAAAAGCACCGATAGCCTCTTTCATCTCATCGGCTGACAATCCCTGCTCCTTAAAATATGACTTCAAAACGGTGTCCTCTGTCACGCTCTGTTTGCCTGTAATAAGGCTTGCGAGCTTGTCGTAATCAAAGGCAGGAGCGTTTCCCTGTGGAGTTCCCTGCGGTGCAGGTGTCGGTTCATTTGGGGTTGGTGTTGGATTTGGTTCTGCCATTTTTTCATATCCTTTCAGTTTTTCGGGTGTCTCCCGTAATCAGTTTATAGAGTGTCTCTCTGTTTCAGTTTTGCACGGTGTCTCCCGTAGTTTAATGTCTTCGGACAATAAAAAAGCACCTTACATATTCGTAAAGTGCTTAATCTGCTGATTCTGTTTTCTTTGCTCTCGGCTTTTTGGGAGCGTCAGGCTTGACCTCTTCTGCAAAACCACCGTCAATGAGTTCCTTTGCTCTCTGCTCGGAGCATTCAAAAACTTCATTCACAGGTCGGGTTACATAACCGTTCTGCCTGTCGTTAAATGCTGTTGTTACTCTGATTTTCATTCTGTCACCACCTTTCAAAACCGGTCGAAATCAACGGGTTTAAATGCAAAAAGCACCCTATAATCAACATTGCTGTCGATTATAAAATGCTCAATTCGTAATTTTATGCTGTTTTTGTGAATTGCATATAACAAAACCGCCCTTTTTACGGAGCGGTTAGATTATGCCACTATCTTTTAGATATTGCATTTTTTGTTTCTCTCTAAGCTTACTGTAAAGCGCTTCAGCATCTTTAGCTTCTTGTGGAGCATCTTCACGCAAAGTGACATTTAAACCATTTGTTACAAGGTACGGCTTAAACGCATTCCATAGAGATTTTTGTTCTTCAGTTTGTATCAATCTCATACCATCATCACCCTAAAAGTTTGCTGACTCTGTACTCGTTATACACTTCATCCATAGCTTTATCTTTTAAGCATTCAAAAGCATACTCACTTATATCCTCTATATTATAACCGTTATTTATCAATTTTTCAACCTTTGGAGCATAAATTTTATTAAGGTAATCGCAATATTCAAAATAATCGTTAATACCTCCGAATTTTGCTCTGTAATTTTTAGCGTCTTGCCAATGAATCAGTTCGTGAAGAATTGTACTCAATCCGTCTTGCGGACAAGCCAAGTTTTCTTGTAAATCTGACAAATCACTTGTTGAAAAGTATGCTGAATTGACATTTAGAACATTCTGCATTGGCATATATGAAGCAATAGCATTTACTCGCATTTCTTCGGGAGAGATAATACAAATATCAGGTTTTCCGCTTGTTTCAACCTCTCCGAGCATATCAAACGCTTTTCTCACTTGCATATCAAAATCATGAAGTTCTTTTCGTTTTAGCTTTACCTTATCTGAAATATAAACATTGTCACACAATGTATTTGCCTTGCGGGTATCAATTGTAATTGTTTCGCCCTCAATTTTGCGTTCAAAAGTTTTTGATATATCTTCCTTAAAAACAGGTCTGTAATATTTTTGTTCATCAGTCTTCAAAGAAAATCGTTTTGCCTTTTCTTCAAGCGTATTCGCCCTATCGTGCCACTCATCGGCTCGGGTTTGGGCAATGCGTTTATTGTCCTTATCAAGACTGTATTCGGCACGGCGGTCAAAGCGTTCTGCCTGTCGCTGTGCATACTGCTGTTTTTCCTCAATTCCTCGCTGACGGTCAAGCTCTTTGATTTCATAGTCAGACAGCGGTGCGTCCAAATCATCAAGTTCGGGATAATATGTACTTGTGCTGTCCTTACATCTCGGATGAAACAAACCGTTCTTGATTGCGGTTGAGAGAAGCGGATAGTTTCCGTCTGACTTTTTGCCGTTTGAATAAACATCGTCAATAAACACCTTGCCGATATATTTTGCACAATCGGGGCAACCGCCCTGTCTTGAGTTCACAACAACTAGGGATACTCCCCATTCGGCTCGCTTTTCGCCCTCACCACGCAGATAGGCTCTTTTGTTGGCTGTTTTAACCGCCATGTCCGCATAATCGGAGAGCGTGTGCCTTGCACCGTTTTTGTACTCCACACAATTCAGTCCTGCGTTTAGCATATCCTTGCAGGCGATGTCAACAGCTTTTTCGTATGTAACCGCACCCGTGTTCATTGCAACCTGTGCGTTAAAAATCGCCTTGCGGTACTTGTCGTTGCTCATACGCAAAACTGCCGTTTCTGCCCTCTTTAAATCGTCTGTGGTCGATTTTATGAGTGCGTCAAATTTACGGTCATTCACCTTAAAAAACTCGGCTGTGCTGTGTGCTAACGGCTTTTTCGGGGCTTTGAAACCGTCCTTAACAGCTTCAAGAATTTCTGCCTCCTGACTTGCATTTCCGTCAGCTTTGGCGGTGCGAATCATCTCTTCAACCTTACTGTTAATGGTTTTGAAACGCTTGCCGAATTTCTTTGCGTTGTGCTTGCGGTACTCTTCAAGACTTTTGAGCTGTTCAGCCTGCCATTGTGTCCAGTTGTAACCCTCTTTGGTTTCTTCGGCTCTGTGACGGCTGAAATTGCGCATCATGCTGTCAATCAGTTCATCTTCGATTTTTTCAAAGGCTTCTCTGATATTGTAATCACTCATTGTTTACCTGTGTATCGTTCTGTTCGGGATTGCTTTCGGTTTTTTCTGCATTATTTTCCGCATTTTCTTCATCATCTGCGTTATTGTTAGGTTCTTCTGTGTCGGTAAGGTCCACATCGTTAAGCTCCGATTTTTCTTCTTCGTCTGCAATGCCCTGTTCCTCTTTAATTCTCTGTACCTCTTCGGCTTTCCAATCGTCTGACTTACTGTCGCCGTACAATTCTTCAACAGAGGTTTCAACCGACATCAAACCGCCCTGCCTTGCTTTTGACACGGTTTCAACCTGACTTTCAAAGCTCGGATTTGCATATTCGCCGAAGTTTACGGATACTTCCAAGCCCTCAACAATACCATTGCCGTTAAGTTCACCGTCTGCATTGAGTACAACTGCAACAAGGCTTTGAAGTGCGTTCTGCGTAATCTTAACGAGGTTTTGCCTTGTGTAGAGTGTAGTCTTTTCTTTCTCTCGCTGTGCCTCGGCATTATCGAGTTTCTTTGTATCAATGCCTAATGTGCTTGGTGAAATTACACCCTGCAAGCAGAGGTCAAGAGCGGTAATATAAGAGCTTAAATAACTTTCGTGCTGAATCTGCGGACTTTCGGTGTAAATCCTGTTGCCGTTGCCGTTTTCAGACATATCGTTGCCCACGGTGATAAATCGGTTGTCAAACGGATTTGGCGATATCGGCTGACAGGTTTCGGGATTTCTCGGAACAAGACAACCAGGCACATACTGCTTTGTTCGGCAGGCTCTGAGTGCGTCCATCCACTGTGACCACACTTCATCAAGGCTGTCGAAAGCGTCTGTTTTTATGCCGATAATGCCCGCACCTCTGCCCTTGTGGCACGATTTGCCGTAAAGAACAGGTACAGCCCACATATATGATTCGTCAAATGTAACGCCCTTTGAATCAATCCACGAAAGAGCGTCAACCGTGTGCAGGTCAATCTCTTTGCCGTTGTCATCATACAAAGCATAGTGAATATAGCCGTAACCGTATGTTTCTTCAAAACGGTAACGGCGGTGTTTTTGCGTGTAATCGGTGTAAAACTTAACCTCTCGGATTCTGCCACGCACATATGTAAAGTCGATGTTTTCGGCAGGATACCATTCAACAATCGGAACATCTGATACAGCCATGTCAAAGCTGACCTTAAAAGCACCGTCACCGACAACACATAGGTCACGGAGCATTTGCTTAACCGTGTCGGACAATTTGTTCTGCTTTTCAATGTCTTCCCAACGCTCAGCATAAGCGGTTGAATTTTTGCTTGTAACATCTGTGCCGTTGTAGTCGGCAATTACGATATTCACAAGCGTTTCGCAGATGAGTGCCGGCAAACCCGTGTGTATTTTACGGATTTCAAGCCCCTTTGTGCTTTTTGCCGCCCAAAACATAGTTTTGTTTGTGTCAATCTGCTTGTACAGCTCCGCAAGCTGTCTGCTGTTGCCCCAATACCAAATGCGATTGATAAAGCACTCGGTCAGATGATTGCTTGTCTCGGTAACGGTAATTGTTTTGTCGCTTGCAGGAGTAATCTGCAAAAAGTTTTTAATTCCAGATCTGATAGATTCAGCCATTCTGTTAATCAGCCCCATTTATTTCACTTCCAATAATATTTTTAAATGGCAGCCACGCATATTGACCGCTGTTAATGCAATGGTCGTGACCGTCCTCGGGTGTGTTGTCTTTATCCTCTCGCCAGCTGTAAATTTCAAACTCGGCAATCGTGCTTTTACAATGTTCAAGCACAAAATAACAGTCGGTGGCAAGCCAGCCGAGTACAAGATTGATTCGGTCGATAATCTTCGTTTTCTTCCATGCATTTGCAAAGTCATAAACACAGCCGTGCTGTCGCTTATACTTTTGAAATTCGGTAATAGTCGCTTGGTCGGCGCTGTCAATAAAAGCCGTGCGTGCAAAGCCCCATTCATCACGGTTGCGGTCAAGAAAATCAATAAAATTCTTCACCGTGTCACTCGGGGCAATAGGTGTTTGCATTTCAGCGTTGTTATAAACTCTTTCATCAAGCTGAACACACTTGCCGTGATTGGTAATGCCGTAAAATGTCATTGCGATAGTGTCAGGCGACTTCTGCGAATAGGCGGTATCAAGACCTGCGGTGAACTGAACAAAGTGTTCTGACTTGCGGTTACAGTTCAAAAACTTTCCTGCCCACTCTTTTGATTTGATATGTCTTGCCCTCTCAAAATTCGGGAACACAAGACCTGTTGCTCTGCCTCGCAAACCTAAAATTTTATTTTTATAGAGCTTTGTACCTTTCGGTGCAGAGTTCTTTTTCTTTTCAATCTGTTCGGGTGTAAGACTTAAATTGTCGGCAAAAGAAAAGAACCAATACCGCCAATTCGGTACAGGTTCTTCGGTAAGCTCCGCCGTAATCTCGGGGGGAACATCGTTTTCATATTTTTTAAAAGGACGGGAGCGGTTGACAAACTCCTTATACACAGGCAGGCTCGGATCATCGGGATTCAGCGTTGCAAGCATATAGTCATTACGGGTTGACATCTCTCGGATAAACTCGATATCGGCGGTGTTGATTTCGTCAATATAAACGCACCCAAACTGCGCACCGAGAACCATTTCCCATTTATCTCGACTGCTGTAGCCGAGAATATAGATAATTTTGCCCTCAAACTTGATATGCGGCAGCTTGTAATCCTTGTCGCCGTTACCACAATAGACAGCGTTGCGGTGCAAGTCGAGAATACCGTTGTCCTGTTGAATTATAGTTTCCTCAGCCTTGCCCGTAGTTTTGGCGGCAATTGCGTGAAGCTTCTTCGGCGACTGCGACACCATTCGCATAAACTTAACGCCTGCTCCGACTGTTGTTTTTCCTGAGGCTGTAGTGCCTTCAAGAAATTCAGCCGACACATTTGTTGTGTTGATAAAGTCGATATACTTTTGTGACAGCGGAAATTTGTTACTCACTCAGCCCCTCACCGCCCAACTGTCTGAACACATCGGATAGCTTTTCGGACTGCTCAACTTTCGCATCAACCTTAACGGTGTATTCACCCGTCATCTTGTTGAGCGTGTCAATCGCCCTGATTCTGTCGGAGGTGTCCTGCCCGTCATTCCTTGCAATGTCGGACAAAGCAACCTGTCTGTCCTTTGCACTCATAATGCGCTCATCCTTGAGCTTATCGGAAAGCTCCTTGATATAATTTGCGATTGTAGTATTTTGTAGTAATTTTGAAGCATTGGTATTAGCATATTTTGCGGAATATCCTGCCTTAACAGCACTCTCAGCGGCGTTACCGCTCTGCGCATAATATTCAGCAAATTCACGCTGTCTTGCATTTAATTTGTCTTTCACGGTATCACCGCCTTTCACACTAACACAAAACCGCCCTCAAAAGAGAGCGGTCTATGCGATTTTTTTAACTTAGGAGAGTTTCGCATATGTCCTGTTTGTCAAACTTTCATAATACCATTATACGCAGGGTAAGGGTGACATTCAATGACATTTCAAAATAATTTTACGAGAAATCGAACTTTTTTCGGAACGCCTGTAACGCTTCGCCGTGCAATCTCAGGGTATGCCTTACACTCATTTCCATGCTTTCGGCAATATCTTCCCACCTGTTGCAGTTTATGTAATACTCGGTCAAAATCGCAATGTAACGGTAATCGTCAAGTGCGTTGATTTTACTGCGGATTTCAGTTTTTAACCGCACAAGATTGTCAATCTCCCGATTGATTTCAGCCTGAAGGTCTGCAATTCTGTCCACAATCCGCATAGGGTCATTCACTCCCGATGTCTTAACAGGCTCGTTTTGCTTAACCGATACCTGTGCAATATTCAGCCTAAGTTTTGACAGCTCGTGTTCTTTCGTTCTGATTAACTTGTCTGAAATCCTGACCGAATATAAATAATCTTTAACCGTCAATCCGTATCACGCTCCAAATTTTCAAGAAAATGACCTACCCTTGCGTATGCAGTTATCATTCCTTCAAATATATAAAAGTCTTTTCCTCTTCGCTTTTTGCTGTCATATACTTGTTTTTGCTTTTTGGATAAGAGCTCTACGCATTCCTCTATATGCTGTTTTAATTCTTCAATTTTCATTCTTCTACCTCACTTTCAAGCCAATGTTTTGTGCAGTCAATGCAATTATACTTAAACTTTTCACCTATTTTGCAATTACAATTAATATATGGTGGGTCACCTGATATGTTATATGGGCAACTACAACTCCGAGCCATTTCATCAATTGACATCTGTTTGATTTTTTCAAAGTTAGTCATTCTTAACTTTTCGCAGCAACTGATTCTCCGGATGTGTGATACTCTGAATGCGGTATTTTTAACTACTTTATTATTTACATCAATGCAAAAATAAAAATTAACCGGTACTGATAAATTAGGGTCGTTTTCAAAGGCTTTTTCACCCGTCTTATGTAAAGTACCCTCAATTACAGTGTTATCCAAAAGAGTAATTGTCACACATCTGCCTAAATACCTTTCAAGTTCATTTCTTGTCATTGCTTTCACTCCTTATCCATTTTTACCCCACAGTAAGGGCAATATGGATACAAATCAATGTCCTCGTAAAAAGTGAGAAAATTTTTACACTCAGAACATAAATAATTTGCATAACCGACACCCTCGCTGTCATATTTCCAACTTCCGTGTTTAATCTCTTCCATTTCACACACCGTAGCATTATTAGGTTTACTATCATCAACTTCGATAATATGCTTAACTGTTTCGGCATTTCGTTTTGAATTAAAGTATATCGTGTTTACACTACCGTCTGCGAACGGTATATCCAAAGCATAGTCACCGCAAATATCACGGATTTTTAATTTATTATCCATTTTCTTTTCACCTCATTTCAGCAGTTCGTCAATTGGAATATTAAAGAGTTTTGACATTTCGATTAGAGTTTGAATGTTAGGTTCAAACTCTCCTTTCTCGTAATTAGAAATCGTACTTCTGCTTACATACAGTTTTTTGCCTAACTCAGTTTGCGTTAGTTTGTGCTTTAATCTTAAAGATTTTAGCTTTTCAGGAAATGCCATTTTTCTCACTCTCCTCAATCGGCTGATTCCAACAATCAATCATTTTCTTCACCTCTCAATGATTCGGCAATTCTTTGTTGATTCTTGCGGATAAGGTTATTTATGTTGCAAAATAAATAATATGTCAACCCTCTTATCTCTTCGATATCATCTGTGACCATAATGCGATTGAGTTCACCGTCAATCATATCACGGGTGTTATTGATTTCCTGTCTGAGTTTCATTTCTATCACTCTCCTTTAATTTTTCGGTTATTCTTTTGGTTAAGCCGTTTTCGTTGGTTAGGCATTCTAAGGCTTGCAGGGCGTTGATTATGGTTTGCTCGTTGGTTTGGGACTGATACATCTTACGGACGAAGTCGGCGCTTTTCTTTACATTATCCATAATTCTTTGCGAAAGCATACGGTATTCGTCTGCGTCGTTTCTGTCACGCTTATACTCCGTTCTGAGCTTGTCCTGCCATTCAAGGCAGATGTTTATGTCCCAGCCTTTATGACGGTTGTTGTAGCCGACCTTTGCAAGCCTTGAAAAGTATTTATATTCGGGTGGCGGAAAGGATGAGTAATCAAGCTGACCGTCAATTGCTTTATCCTCAAGCTGTTCAAACACCTGTGGATTGTTAAAATCATATTTTTTCATATTACCTCCTGCGGAGGCTTGTGGTGGGTTTGGGGCTATTTTAAAGAACCCTTTCTATATATATAATATTAGTTTATTTTTCTTATACGAAAGGTTAGAAAAACCCGTAAACCCTCCTCAAGCTACCACACTAACAATCTTTATAAATTGAAATTCCGTTGAAATAATTGAAATTTCTTCCCTTTACCTTTTCAAATCGTTTGGCAAGTTCGGTGCTGAATTTGGTATTTGACATACAATATTCGTTGTTATCCCCTGCCCAGCTTGTATAGGCAGCATAGAGCGTGCTTGCCTGAACCGAACCCTCTAACACACATCTGTCTTCGATAAAGGCGGAAATGACATCCATTTCACGCTTGTACTCTCTCACGCTCTGAAGAACGGCAGACGGCATTTTCAAGCCCTCTCTCTGCCACAGAATACAGCCGTCAATGCACCATTTGAAAATTGCGGTCATTTCGGCTTTGAGCTTATGCGTAAGGTTCTTATCAACCTTATCCTCGGGAATCTGAACATTGAACGGTATCATATGTATTCTTCGCCATATGCCCGTGTCAGTGCCTCTGATAATCGGTTTATGGTTTGTTGCCATCCACAGCTTGAACTCGGGCTTGAACTCAAATTCCTCGCTGTACAGCTTTCTTGCCGTTACGGTATCGTCACCCGTAAGCTGTTTGAGAAGTCCCTCGTTAATTCGCACGCCCTCGTTCGGCTCAACCGAGGTGACAAGTCTTGCACCCTTTAACCGTGCAATGTCGCTGTTTATGGCACTGCTCTGAGAGTTTCTTACCATAATTGTTTCAGGCTGAATGTTTGCGGCATAATCGCCGAATACATCACGGATAACATCAATGAATGTACTCTTGCCGTTTCGTCCCGTGCCGTAAAGGAAGAATGCACATTGCTCGGCTGTTGAGCCTGTCAGGCTGTAGCCGACCGCCTTTTGAATGTAGCGGATAAGCTCCTTATCGCCTGCAAAAATATCGTCAAGAAATGCAAGCCAACGGGGACACTCTGCCGTTTGAGAACAGTCAACCGAAGTAATCTTTGTGAAATAATATTCGGGATTATGCGCCCTCACTTCGCCGTTTTTAAGGTTGATTATTCCGCTTGGGGTATTTAATGCCATGCGGTATTTATCCATTTGTGCCGGAAGCACGGGGATATGGTGTTCAACCTCGTTGAGCATTGCTTTTTTTGACTTGTTGGAACGGCTTGCTTTCATATGCTTTTCAAATGCTTTTGACATATCTCCGCCGCTTTCCTCATCAGCCTGCAAGTATAGCTTTGCCTCGGCTTTCATAGCCTCAACGCTCTTGTCTGCCATTCTTAACACAACGCCGATATTGTCAATGCACCACTTCATAGAATTGTAGTAGTACCATTTTTTCTCTGTATAACAATACCTTACGCTATCACCGAATAAATCAACAAACCTGTCAGCATTGCCCATATCGTCAAAGGTGTAGGCACGCATTTTTTCTTCGTCAACCGCTTGAACAGCCTTGCCGTCACCGATTGAAATTGAGTAATCGTTATGCTGTTTTGGGTTATAGGTCTGCGTACAGCCCGACACAGCCTTTTGCAGGGTTATAATGCCGTAGGTTGTGCCGGACTGCTTTCTGTCCCACTTGTCACGCATTAAGCCTGATTGTCTGAAAATCGAATCCATCTTGTCGGTATCGCAACCGCACCAGAACGCAAGCATATTGCAGAATGCCATATCAGCCTCGCTCTGTGACGCATAAGCCGAAAAATCACCGCTGTATAAGGCTCTGAAAAGATTGCCGTTTTTGGCATTGCAGGCAGCCCTTACGATATCGTCAACCGTATTGAGATTAACCTCAATGTTACGGAGCTTTGGCTGTGGCTCTGTTGCCTTGCCGAGATATTTTGAATGTAACGGCTTTATGCTTTCGGTGCAATCGTTTATGTACGCATATGCAGAGCAGTAATCGCCTGTCACAACGAAAAATCTGCCGTTTTCGTACATTTCAAAGCCGCCCGAATCATTCTTAGCCTTTCTTCTGCCCTCGGGAAGAGTTCCCTTACAGATTATGTGAACACCTGTTTTACTCTGCGAAAATTCGGTGTAGCTCTGCAAAGTGTTCACAAACTCGCTGATTATGTTGTCAGTTCCGCCGTTTTTGTAGTCCTCAATATCGTTTGGCATATCGTCAAGGTCAACACCGAAGAACGGTGAATTTGAGAACATAAAGCCTATGCCTGAATATTTGGCGGATTCTCTGACTGCTGTTTCAAAATCTGACCAAGTGTCCGAGTTATTCGGCATTGCAAAGCCACCCGTTCTTGGATTTATCGGTTTCTTTGAAATTCCGCTGTGCGATTTCGGATCTGGATATGACTGCCATCACACCCAGTTTTTGTAACCTTTCAATTCCTCGGGAACTGCAAAATATTTATTTTTATTTGGGTTTAAATTTGTAAAGCCCATTTTTTCACCTCCATATATGGGTATAAATACGGTGAAAATTGCATTGTTTTATGCAATCCCCGAAGAAATTTTTTAAAATCAGAACGGTAAATCATCATCGAGCGGCATATCTTCAAAGCCCTGATTTGCTGTCTGTGCAGGTGCATAACTCTGCTGTGGCTGTGCATAGGCTGTTGCCGTGCCGTTCTGCGACTGTTTGAAGGTATGCTTTACTGTCGGATACTTTGTAGGATTGAGCCAGCTGACTTCTTCTCTTTTTTTGCCGTTCCATTCGCCGTGCTTAACGGTTACACGAACAGGCTTTTTCACAAGCTCCCCGAGGAACTGTTCAAGGCTGTCGTAATCCTTGCCGTCGGGAAGTCCTGCCGCCTTGCCGAGAGCCATAACCTGATTAAAGCCGTATCCGTTTACCTGCATATCGTTCTCGGTCGGTTCTATGCGTTTCCACAAGGTATGGAAGATATATCCGTTTTTATACCCCTGCTCAACATCGTTTCGGATAACGAACGAAATGTTCAGGCAGGTTTTTTCCTCGCCTTTTGAATTAGTGTAGTCACGCTCCTCTGCCTTTGCTATAAGACACTCATAATCACCCTCGGGCTTGAGTGAATCAGGCTGTGCCGCCTCGCTCCAATTTGCTTTAAATCCCATAATTTTACTCCTTTGTAATTAACTCTATCGCCTCATCGGCACTTCTGCACACTCCTGCAATAGCGCCGTTGAGCCTCATTATTTGTATAAAATTTTCCTGCTTTTCGGTTGGTTTACCTTTGGGAGTTTTAACCTCGATAAAAACCGCCCTGCCGTCTGATTTTCTGACACCGAATAAATCCGAAAATCCGGGCGGAACTCCCGTGTTGAAATATCTTCCGTCCTTTGTAAAGCCTGCACCTACATTTATACGGAAAATATCGCAGTACGGTGCAATTGCAATACGGATTTTGTTCTGAATTGCGTGTTCTTCTGTCAAGCTATCATACCTCTCTTTCGTGCCTGAAAATATGCCCAGCCTGTTTTGTAGCCGTGGCTTTTTGCGTATGCAAGCAAGTCCGCATAGCTGTGGCAATCGTCGGGTGTGCTGAAATCAAGCTTGAATCCCTCAACCTTAATGAGCTTTGCGGTGGTATCGGTTTCAACGGTTCTTTCGGCTGTCGGGAAAACATAACCGCAATGCGGACACACGGCTTTCTGCCCTGCCGGCGGTGCTGAAAATGTAAAGAAACATTCGGGACATTGTCTGACCTTTTCCTCCTGCTCCTTTTCGATTTTTTTAACACTCAGCTTTTTGCGTTTTTCAAGCGTCCATTCTCGGTCGTCATCAGGCATTCCGTGCCTTGCATAGTTGCCGACATGGTCAATGATTACCGCCCTTTTGTTTGGCTTATAGCGCATACATCGCATTGACTGCTGAATGTAAAGCGTAAGGCTGTGAGTAGGTCGGAGCAGAATTGTACATTCGCAGTCGGGCACATCAAAGCCCTCTGAAATCAAATCCACATTGCAGAGGATTGTAATTTTGCCGTTCCTGAAATCGGCTATAATCTGTTCTCTCTGTGCCTTTGGAGTAGCTCCGTCAATATGCTCGGCTGAAATTCCTGCGTCACGGAATGCCTTCGCTGTTGCAAGACTGTGCTTTACCGAAGAACAGTAACAGACGGCTTTCTTACCGTCTGCAAGCTGTTTGTAATATTTGATAACATCACCGAACACGGTGTTTTTTATCATTGCCTTTTCAATGTCTGCGGTGACATACTCGCCCATTTTTGTATGCAGTCCCGTAAGGTCGGCAACGCTCGGCGCATAGTAATCATACGGGGCAAGGCAGTTATGCTCAATGAGCCATTTTGTACTCACCCCGATTATGAGCTTGTCGTTGACATCGCCCAAACCGTCACCGTTTAAGCGGACAGGTGTTGCGGTGACGCCAACCCTCGGAACATCCGAAAAATATTCGTAGATACGCTTGTAACTTTGTGCAAGGCTGTGATGATTTTCGTCTGTGATGATAAGTGCAGGCTTAGGCAGTTTCTTCAACCTTCGTGTAAAGGTCTGCACCATACCGATTTGGCACAAATCCATAAGCACACCCCAGCGGACAAAGGTTCTGAATATTTGGTCAACAAGCTCTCTCCTGTGAACAAGGAACAGCACCCGTTTTCCGTTCCAAGTTGTTCGTCTTGCAATTTCTGCAACAATGCAGGACTTTCCGCCACCGCAACCGAGAACTATGCAAGGGGCTTTGTAACCCTCTCGCCAAGCCTGTCTTACCTGTTCAACAAGGTCATTCTGATACGGTCGAAGCTGCATTGCCTGCACCCTCTCTCTGCTTTTCCTGTTTCTTCTGCTTTATTAGCTTTGCAACACACTGCATACAGAGCTGTCTGCCGTAATTTTTTGTTGTGCCGTCAATGATCTGTTTAACGGTGCGTTTACCGTCCGAAAGTATCGGTGCTTTGCACTCATCACAATATTGTTCGGGTTGCATTGAATAGTATGTTCTCAATGCTTCATCAACAATTTTAAGGTCATTTGATATGTACATTGAATCAAACAAGCCTATCGGACTTTTACAGGTATCGTTACCGTCCGTTTGTGTTGCAAAAAGATACTTGCCGTCAACGACAACAGTTTTTAAAACCGTGGTAAACATTCCCTCGACCGAGATTTTTTCGTCAAGCAACTTGCCGATTGTTTTAGCTTTCTGTCTGCCGTTTTCGTCGGTTTCAATATGGCTGAGAAAATAGACAATGGTGTCATTCGGAAGATTCTCAACCTCTTTCACAAGCTCCCAAAAATTTTTACCGATATCGGTAAACTTCTGAAAGCCTGTTTCCTTGGCTCTTCTCATATATTCGTTAGCCATAAGATACTGCGCGTCATCAACTGCAATTGATTTGCACTTCTGCTTTTTGATAAAGTCCTCAATATCAATGTAGTTGTCGGAATTGATTGAAGAAGTAAATTTGGTCCTGAACGGAAGTGATTTTCCGTTCACATTTACAAGAGCAAGTTCATTTGCTTTGAAATTTCTTAAAGAGGCAGATTTTCCGCTGCCTGAATACCCTAAAACTAATACAGGTAATCCCATAAATAACACCTCACTTAATACTTAACGACTGCTTGGCTTCCATATGTACGAAGGGGATTTCTTCGCCCTTTTTGCAGAGAGCCTTGACATCATTCTTTTTCACTTCGGGCATACTGTACTTCAAAAGGTGGTCAAGATTGTGTTCCTCCGCCCACTCAACGAATGAAATTTCATCATCAACAACAAGGCTCGGAGCGTTCTTTTTTAGTGACATAACCGCCCTCGGCATATCAATCTTCTGTCTGCCGAGTGCCTGCATTGACTTAAACAGATAGGTCTTTAGACTCTCCGCCTGTTTTTCTTTTTGTGACTGTCTTTTTGCAATTGCCGTCTTTTCGGCTTTAAGCATTTTAGCCTCGGCAAGAAGCTGTTTGTAGTAGATTGCAATGCTCTCAGCTTTCTCGTCAAATTCGCCCTCAATACCCGTGAGAGTATCAAACCACGCTGTCAACATCTTGTTGCGGTATGCGTCCACATTGGCAATAATGTTGCCGTCATCATCAATCGGCATTCCGTCTGCATTCGTATCGGGTTCCCATTCGTTGATAGCGTCAAACTGATTAAATAAATCCGAGTACATCTCGGTAAGCTCATAAAGTTTCATTGTTGTTCCCCCTTAAAGATTTATGTTTTGTGTGGCAAGTGCCTCTATTAAATGTTCAACCTTGCCTTTGAAAAATTCCTTGTCCTGTGACTGCTTGGCGAAATCGAGCATACGGATAAAGCTGTCATATGCAATTGAAAAATATGCCTTAAAGACATCCTTGTCATCTGATGGACCGTCGGCAGTCTGAACATTTTTCAGCCTTTCTTCATACTCCTCTTTCTGTTTGCGAAGAGCCTCCTGTTTTTCATCTTCAAGCTGTTTTCTGACAATTTTTTCGTTGTTGCGGTATTCTTCTTCGAGTTCGTCATAATGCTTAATGTTCTCCCTTTCCAAAGCCTTAATCGTTTCATTGAGTCTGCGTTCATTGTCGCTCGGCTCTGCAACGGCAACTTCGATAGGACGGCTTTCAAGCTCCTGAACTTTATTCGTTAGCTTGAAATTTTTGTTCTTTTCCTCTGCAAGCTGATTTTCAATATTGCGATAGCTTTCTTTTGAAGTGTCCGCCTGCTGTTTGTAATAGTCGGCGTCTTTCTTAGCGTTATTGAGCTGTCGGCAATAGTCAATGCTCTTGTCGGTTGCCTCCTGTTTTTCAGCTTTAAGGCTGTCAATCTCTGCCTTTAACTGCTTGACCGTTGTGTTTTCAAGGTCAAGTTTTTCGGCAATTTCAGCCTGTTCGGGTTCGCTTATGGTAGATAAAAGATACAGTTTACTTACTCCCAAATGTTTACTCGAGTAAACATTTTCAGAGGTATTTTCTATAATAGAAATATACTTATGTGCCTGTGTTCTGTTAAAACCTACCTCTGTTTCGCAGTAGTCCTCAAAGTTCTGATATCCAAGCTCCTTATACAGCTTGTTGTCACGCATTGTTTTAAGTCCGTTGCACATATCCCATATGTTCTGCTGTGCAAGGTTTGCGCTGACAATTATCTTCTGATGCAGTTCAATTGCCTGCTTATGCTGTTCGCTTACTGTTATTTCTGACATTTTTTATATCCTCCAAAAATTCAGCGTATTGCTTTTCAAATTTCTTGATTTCATCCGGCTTTTTAAATCCGCTGTCACGCTCATTTTTGTAACCATGGCACTGCATTATTTCCAATGTTTCGGGATTTACTTCAATCGTAAAAAACGGGATTTTCGGTTTATCTTTATGACGAATGAAAAGTATTATCGTGTCACCTCTTGCGTGCCGTCTTACATATCCGCCGACGCAATGCTGTAATATTCTGCCCTCTGCTATTATTTCTTCACCGCTTTTTGGGGCAAGCATTATAAGGCTGTCTGTGCTCATCAGCAACGGAGAAAGTGCCTTTGCCATTTTTGCAATCTGCTCCGTTTCTTCTTTGTTTGCATAGAAAGCAACCTTTTCAAGCGTTCTGTCGTGAGCCTCTTCAAGATGAGCCGGCATTATTTCTTCGATACCCTCGGGAAGTTTTTGGCAGTTATCAAGATAATCCTTCCACAGCATTACTCTCCGATTGTTTTTGCCGTACTTCAGAATCTGTCTGTATGTAAGGTTATTTTTGTGAAGTTCATCTACAGCATAAGTACTGAGCTTTGACAGCTTGCTTATGAACTCGCTTGCCATATGAATGGTCGGTTCTTCCTTTATCACACTGCGGTAAAGTTCAATTGCACTTGAATCATAATCTGCGAAAAAGTGCATATCCTCCTTACGACATCCGAGCATTTTAAGCAGATTGGTTTCTTTCCAATGAATTTTATTGAGTGAAAGTTTGCCGTCAATCAAAAGCTCTGCAATATGCTCAAAACCGCCTTTAATCAGGTATTCTGCATTATTGTGCCTTACATATATGTTCAGCCATTTGAGAATCCCTTGAACCGTATATCTGTTTGAAAGCTCATCCGCACACGAATATCTGAGATCCGTATCGGTTATTACATCGAGATTTAAAAGTACGGTTGAACCCCAGCCTGAATACAAGGTTTTTTCTGACGGACCCCAATACCACGCAAAACCTTGTGATGTAGAGGGGATAACTCCGTCTGTTTTCAGCGGATAAAATGATTTATCGTACCATTTATATGCAAATCTTTGCATTGCGTGCTGTTCATATACATAAAGATATTCATCCGAAAAAGTATATCGGGGCATCATTTCGACAGGATTTTCATTGTACAAATCATCGGAAAATAACTGATATGCCGTTACAAATCTGATGTACAGCCTGCCGTCAACAGCAAAGCAAAAACCAAACTTGCGACTTCTTTCAAGTTTTTTTCTGCCGTAGTGCAGGGCTTTTGCTTTTACGCTTTCCTTGCAATGACCGCAGACAAATTCCTGATTATGACAAAGTCGGAGCTGTTCGCCGATGTGCCAGCTTTGACAGCTTGTGCAGAAATAGTCGCAGGTTCTTTTGCTTTTATTTTCATAAAAGGCATATTGTGGGAAATACGGCACTACTTGCTCTTCGTTTTCACTTGTAAAATCAGGAATATTCTCGAGCAGATATCCGGGATTTTTAATCATACCGACACCTACCAATCTATAAGATTGCCGAGATCAAGAGTTACCTGATCCGTTTTCTGCTCTGCGTCGTATTCAGACATATGTATCTGCATTGTGAAAGTAACCTTTGCTCCGGAGAAAATCTTACCGACAATCTGCTGATACACATCAAGGTCGGAAACTGCAGCGGGGAGCTTCTTTCCCACTTCGTCAATCAGGTTTTCAAGGTTTTCTGCAGCCGTAACGGCTCTTGCAAATTCCTCATTCTGCTCTGAAAATTCGCAGAGCATCTTCTTTACCGGATCAAGAATTGCTTTAGATTTATGGTCTTTAAGATTTTTTTTGTTGCACAACTTGATTTTTTCTGTTGCAGAGGATATAATTGAATCAGGTTTATTGTTCTTTGTGCTTGTGGCATTCACAGTGTCGCAGGCACTTTTTTTATTGCTCATTTCTCCACCCCCACACATTCAAAGCCGATTGTTTCGGGTTCTGATGATTCATAGGCTTTGAGTTTGCGTTTTAGCTCTCGGTTTTCGTGCCTGTAACCGCTTGACGCTGTTTTTTCGAGTGCAAGGTCCGTTCTTGCGTTTCTTAACTCAATACTGAGATGTCTGTTCTCTGCTCTGAGGTTTTCCACATCTTTGAGCAGTTTTCTGCGTGTCGGATAGTTTCTTAACCACATTTGTTACACTCCTTTCAACGGGTTTGAACCGAGAATATAATTGAGAAACGGTATTCTCGGAATACGGATAGATGTGCCGACTACAATTACATTGAAGCCCAATTTTTCGGGTTCGTCCTTTGCCTGTTCACGCAACTTTTGCGGAGCAACTCCAATAGCCTTTGCAGCATCTTCCGAAAGCAGATAGAAATCACTGCTATCCATAATTTCTTTGATTTTTTTGTTCATCTGAACTGTGTCCATACTTTCGCCTCCTATTTTTCGTTGGTAATTTTGTCTGAAACGATTTCGACTGATTCAACATCAGCTACGCTGAGTGCCAGCTTGAGCAGTACAACCTCGCCGACCGTTCGTGTTATCTGATAGCTTGTAACATACGGAATTTCTGTTCCGTCAATTTCAAGAAGGAACTTATCCTTTGTGTCAATAAGTTTAAGTTTTGCCATTTTCTCACCTGCTTTCTGTTTTACCTATCTTGATTTCTACACCTAAAGCCGTTAAGAGCCTGTCGGCATTTTCAAGAGAAATGCTCTTTTTGCCTTTTTCCCAATACTGAATAGCTCTTTTAGTAAAGCCCGATTTCTTAGCAAGCTCACTTTGCGAAAGGCCTTTCTGTTTCCTGCTTTTAAGCAAGATTTCAGCAAACTCATTGATGTGCATTGATTTCACCAACTTTCTATGATATACTATATGTAGTGATGAACAGCAATTCATTACACTATATAACGAAAGTGAGGTGTGCATTGTGCTGAGTTTTAAAAAATGGTTAAGCAAACAAGTTGTTATCGGTAGTGATGTTACATACAACACAGCTAATGACATAATCGCCGACAATAATTTTCCTGAGAGTGTTTGCAAATTTGTAATGCTTGATTATCTTGAAAAAAATGCCGATGATAATACAATTGTTGTTTTTGATGATTTTTACAGAGATTATATTAAATACATCACTCAGAACACCTACCCTGTGGATTAACAAACAACACAATTGTTCCCGTTGGATATCTTTTATCCACATTCTTTGCTTTGTGTAATATGCCGTACGATTCGGTAGTTGTATAACTATCTACATCTTCCCTATTGCTCAGCTCTTCTATCAACTGAGCGGTGGGGATTTTTTTTAATTCATTCATCTTCTTCACCTCTTTTCAGCTAAGTCCGTTTAATGGGACTGTGATTGTGGTATTATTGATTGTGTTGCAAATATCTTTTGCAAATGTTATAATCGAGCAAAGGAGCTGATTATATGTGGGTAATAATTAGTGGTATTTTAGGCATTGCAGGCTTTTTAATATCTTTAATAAACCTGATTAACTATTTTGTTTCGCACAAAGTGAATTTGGAAATCACAATGCTTGAATACGCATACAAATTAGGCGTGCAGGGAAAGAAAAGACTTTTCATTCATTATAAACTTAACAATAAATCGCAACTGCCTATTTCTGTTACCGACATTCAATTAGTTCTGAACGGCATAGAGTACACCGAAGATTACAACACCCACGAAGTTAATTCTTATCATCACAAGGCAAAAGGTGTTGATGAGTATGTTCCTACATACAATGAACATCTGCCTATCAATCTTGAGTGCCTACATTCTCATTCGGGTTACCTCGTTTTTGTAATTCCTGAAGATAATTCTCCAAATCTCGATAAAGGTCTGACTTTTCAAATTCGCACCAATCGGAATAAGGAAGTACAAAAGAAAGTGTCATTGAATGAGGTGGTAACGCTCCGCTCCACTCTACCTTATCAAAAGTATAAAAATCTTTTTCTAAAGGATAAGGCGGAACATAAGGTGCACTGACAGTCTTGTTGACTGTTGGTGCTTTTTCTATGTTGAATAAATTATTAAAAAATCCCATTTTCTCACCCCCTTAATATAATAGTTGCATTTATGCGACAAACTGACTAAAAAAAATAGCCTGTGCCTCATCACCTGTTAATCCGAGAATTTGTGTGATAGCGTCTGCCTGCTTAATGGTAAAATCCTCACCACCGTTAGAAAGTTTACGATACATCGTACTTTTGTCGATACCGATACTTTCAGCAACCTTTTCAGGGGTTAATCTTTTCTCCTTGATAGCCCCTTTCAGCTTATCAACATTAGTCAATTTTATCACCTCCAGTTTTTATTGTGTTGCATTTCTGCGACAACTATATGATACCACCCTTGTAAGTTATTGTCAATATATTTTTCGCATTTTTGCAAAATTATTTTTATTTTTTCAAAAAGTAGTTGCATTTTTGCAACCGTTATGTTATAATACTGTACAGTAAAGGAACGGTGGCGGCTGTTTCGACTCCCTTGAGAAAGGGGGTGATTGCGTGGAATACATAGCTGTGATAGTAATTTTCACATTTTTTATTGTGTTCACCATAAAGAAATAACCGCCCTGTACTGCAATACAAGACGGTTATAAAAAATAATTAGTTTTTGAATAGCGGAACAGCTAAAGCCGTTCCCTTACTACCATTATAATACAACTTATTTTGCATTATGTCAATAACAATATATTGAAAAAAGGTGTTACTTATGACAATCGGCGAACGCATTAAAAAATTGCGAGAAGAAAAAAATATAACTGTTGATAAACTTGCCGAGCTGATAGGAAAGAACAGAGCTACAATATACAGATATGAAAGCAGCGAGATTGAAAAGTTACCAACAAGCGTATTAGAACCGCTTTGTAAAGCTTTAGGAACTACTCCTGCGTATATTATGGGTTGGGACGATAAAACACCGGAACAAGCAACCCCCCTTCCGCAAACAAATGTATTTATGCGACCGGTATATGACAGCATTTCGGCAGGGTTCGGAGTGATAGCTCAGGATGTGCCTGTTGACTATATGCCTACATACATCACCTGCCCCTCAGAACAGGATAAATATATATGGATAAATGTTCACGGTGATTCTATGAGCCCTCTGATTGATGACGGCAGTAAAATTCTTATTAAAAAGCAAACTTCCGTTGACAGCGGTCAGATTGCCGCAGTCCTCGTTGACGATGAAGAGGCTGTTGTTAAAAAGGTCCTTTACAACGATAACACCGTTGAGTTGCATTCAGTCAACCCCTACTATCCCCCACGAGTGTTCAAAAATAACGACGTCACCCGTGTTCAAATCCTCGGTCTTGTAAAAGAAGTCAGTAAATCGTTACAGTGAGAAAAGCTGTTTTACTGTAACAGTTAAATTTGTAAAAATATATTGATTTTGTGAATTTGTCGGTGTATAATTATATTCAATTCGTAAAAACAGCCTATTTTTACGAATTGCTTTTCTGATATATGCGTATAATTGTTAAATTACGGCATATAATACTTATTGGAGAGGTGATACATTTGGGGTATAAATCTTTAGATAAGCTGTTTTATTCTGACAAAGAAAATTATGAAAAAATTTACAACGAAAGGTATAAAAGCGAATACGCAGTACACTTAGATTTTCTGATACACGATAACCCTGCTTTTTTTGTGATGATACCCGAATTTATAACGAAAATTCGTGACATTTATAAAACCGATAAGCAAATCAAAGCTTTAAGGGATTCATTACCCGAAAAAGCAATTGGCCATTTCGCTATCAGATGTTTGGTTGATGAAATTGTAAAGACAAATGATATTGAAGGTGTTTACAGCTCAAGAAGAGAAATTAACAGTGTCTTGTCAGAACTGGAAACAAAGAGCCATGGGAAGCGTTTTATGGGGCTTGTGCAAAAATATCTTATGTTGCAAAAAAATGAAACTATGTCCTTTGACACCTGCGAAGATATCCGCAACCTGTACAATGATTTAGTATATTTTGAAATCGAAGAAGATAACCCGTCTGATTTGCCTGACGGTAAAATCTTCAGAAAAGATTCAACAAGCGTCCTCAGTGCAACGCAAAAAGAACTTCACAGAGGAGTTAATCCCGAAGGAAAAATTATAGAGTGTATGAATAAAGCGTTGGCAATACTTAATGACAAAAGCATTGAGTGTGTTTTCAGAATATCAATTTTTCATTACCTCTTTGGTTACATTCATCCTTTCTATGACGGCAACGGAAGAACATCCCGTTTCATCAGCAGTTACTTGTTGTCAAAAGAATTTGAATCAATTATCGGTTACAGAATGTCTTATTCTATTAAAGAGAACATAAACGATTACTACAAGGCATTCAAGGTGTGTAATGACCCGAAAAACAAGGGAGATTTAACTCCTTTTATAATTATGTTTACCGATATTATTGATGATTCGTTGCACAAGTTGGTGTACGCTTTGGAGAAAAGATTAGAGCAACTGACACATTACGGAAAGTGCATTATCTTTCTGCCTAAAGGCGCCGACGAAAAATATAGTAATCTGTATTTTTTGCTTATTCAGGCAAGTTTGTTTTCCGAAAGCGGAATAAGCACAAAGGAACTAATGGATGTTATGAAATTAAGCAGAAGTACAGTTACAAACAGGTTAAACACCCTGTCCGATTACGGTTTAATAATCAAAAAAACTTTAGGCAATATCCGTTGCTACAGTCTCGACATAGATAAAATAGATACAATAATGGAAGAGATAAATAAATAAAAAATCCGCCCTGCTCGACTGGTCCTCGAACAGAGCGGAATCACCTACACAGGGTGCAGATGATGCGATATTATAACGCTACAATATTGTATCATATTCCCCTGAATTTTTCAAGTTTTGAATATCAGGGGATTTTTGCACCCTTTTTTAAGCAAAAGGAGTGTATAAAATGAAACTGCCTAACGGCTACGGCTCTGTTTATAAGCTGAGCGGAAACAGGCGCAATCCGTGGGTTGCCTGCGTGACAATAGGCTACAACAAAGAAACACGCAATCAGGAACGCAGAGTTATAGGCTACTTTCCCAACAAGCCGAAAGCTCTGAACGCTCTTGCTGATTACAATCAAAACCCGTTTGATGTTGATTCGGCAAGACGCACTTTTTCAGAAATTCATGAACTTTGGTACAAGGAGTTCATCACCGAAGACACAAATCCGAACACCAAAAGACAGTATAATGCGGCATACAAACAATGCTCAATGTTATACAATCGCAAGATGTCCGATATAAAAATCATTGATATGCAACGAGTTCTCGATAACTGCCACAACGGTTATCAATCGGTTAGGCGAATTAAAATTCTGTTGAACAAAATCTACGAATACTGCATATTTCACGATATGCTCCATAACAATCTTGCAGAAAAATTGAAAATCAATGCCAAGTCAGATGAAACAAAACGAGCACGCAGGGAGTTTTCGGAAAGCGAAATAAATCTTTTGTGGGAATATTCAAATCTTGATTCGGTAAAAATAGTGCTTATGCTGATTTATTCGGGAGTGCGTGTGTCCGAATTGCTCGACCTAAAAATTTCAAATGTAAACCTTGACGAACAGACTTTCTTTGTTGAAAGTTCAAAGACCGATTCAGGTGTACGAACCGTGCCTATAGCAGACAAAGTATTGCCGTTTTGGCAGAAATTCATCAGCGATTCTCAATGTGGATATGTTCTGAATAACACCAATGGCAAGCCGCTGAAATACGATAACTTTAAACGCAACTACTGGACACCTCTGCAAAACGATTTAGGTTTAGACCACACCATACACGAAACAAGACATACCTGCATTTCAATGCTTGTATCGGCAAATGTGAACCACACAATCATCAAAAAAATAGTCGGTCACAAATCGAAAATGGACTTGACCGAAAAGGTTTACACCCACATTAACCCCAAAGAATTGGTGAACGCAATCAACAAAATATAGTCTTATATTATCTTGAATTGTTCATAATTATGCTCCGTAGCTTACATATAGCTAACAAAATCCCCCATTTTCCCCATTCCAATGCACCTTGCAAGTTACCTGCACCAACAGCCGTTTCTTATGTAGGGACGGCTGTTTTGCACCATATTTTCGGTCTGTTTTATGGTGATTTTCAAAATATTTGAATTAATTTTTAATAAAAAGCGAAAATTATGTTGACAAATCCGAAAATATGGTATATAATAACTAAGCTGTTGTTATTAAACAACATTTCGAGGTGTAGCTCAGTTTGGTAGAGTGCTTGGTTTGGGACCAAGATGCCGCAGGTTCAAGTCCTGTCACCTCGACCAAAAAAGGTGGTTTTTTAACCACCTTTTATTTTTTGCCAAAATTACTTAAAATGCCTTAAAAGTGGCTTAAACACTGGGTTTTTGAGATTTCAAAAATTCAGTTGAGTAATTTTAAATTAAGTTAAAACAAGATAAAATGCAGTCAAACTTACTGTCAAACTTACTGTCATTTTAGTTTGCCTGCCGATTTTCAAGGAAACAAGATAATATATTTTTAAATTTTATTACACCGTAACACAAAAGATTTTTCTATTATTAAAACAACAAAGAGGTTAAGCAATTTTTTTAATGCTTAACCTCTTTTTTTATTTTGTTGATTACAAAGCATTCCCATACCATAACAATCCTCTATATTTTTGTTCTCAATTAACATTATGCTTCATCACCTACAAAACTACATATTGTCATCTTAATACCTCTTTTCTATTTTAATTATAATTACTTTCTAAAGATACAATTTTAAAGCACAACCGCTAAACATAGTATTCACCAATACCCATATACTCTACAACCTTTCCTTTTATTTTATTATATTTTACCATATATTATAATTAAATTGAATACTTTCTTTAGTATAATATTTATTTTTTAGCATAGAAAAAGAGGGTTCATAAAGAACCCTCTCTTCCCAATAATTATTTTAAGGATTTACTCTTGCTATCGAATTTAATTATCTGTACTCCCAATGACCGCCGTCTTTGACTTTCTCGTCATAAGCTTCTTTCCAATAGCCGTCTTCTACTGTCTTTGTGCCTACCTGAACCTGTCGTTCTTCGGCGTGATAAGCACCTGCACCGTTTGTCTTCAATTCCCAAGTAAGATGCTCTCTTCTGAAATTAGCATCTTCTAATTCTATACCACAATTATTACAAATGTTTACCCATCTTGTCTTATATACTGGTTCCTCGTGAGTACCTGTTACAATCCACTCTCTTTCGTGGTGTACTGTCTTGTAGTCATCTACCCATACCTTCTGCTTTGGCTTTGCTGTAGGTGTTTCAGTCTTTGAGGTCTCACTTGGCTTAGATGCTGGCTTCTGAGCTGGCGTCTGGTTGTTATTTGAAGAGTTGCTCGGCTTAGACACTGGCTTGTTGTCATTCTTAGAAGTGTCAACCTTTGATGTATTTGTCTTTGAAGAGTTGTCTTTCTTTGATGATGTATTTTCTTTCTTTTCGGTATTACCCTTGTTGCTGTTATTGTTGTTAGATACCGTAGTTTTTACATCGTCAACCTTGACTGTAACTGTCTTACCGTCATCGGTTTTTACTTCTACTTTGCCGTCTTTTACTTCGACTTTCTTACCATTCTTATCTGTGATGTTGCCGTCTTTGTCAATTTTTAGACCGTTATCCTCAATAGCCTTGCTGACCTTAGATGATACAGTTGAAGTCTGTACGGTTGAAGTCTGTACGGTTGAAGATATTACTGACGGTTCTGTCGGTTCTTTCTCAGCGTTACAGCCTGCAAGAATGCTTATGCCGACTGCTGATATGCCTGCAAGTATTGTAGCACCGCAGACAACGGCAATTACCTTTGTTTTTACTGTCGCAGTTGCTGTTGCCTTTACGATAGATGAAACTGTTGACTTTGCACCTGTTGCAATGCCTTTTGTTGCAGAGGTTGCAAGTGTCTGTCCGTTCGGGAGCTTGATTGTAATGTTCGGTACTGCAAGGCTCTTTGCTTCTTCCTTGAAAATAGTTGTAAAGAAAGGTACAACAACAACACCGTGAAGCTTGTCACCGCTTTTGTTTTCGTAATCTTCAATTGCAGTTTTCATCTTTGCCCTTGAATAATTGAGCCTTGAAAGCACAGTACCCCTTGAACATTCAAAGACTTCTGCGATTTCATCAACAGTCATTTCATTAAAATAGTGCATAATCACTGTCTGATACTGAACATCGGACAGTACTTCCTGCATAATCGAAAGAATAATTTCTCTCTTTGCCTTGTCTGAAATGTATTCTTCGGGAATTGATATACGCTCGTCAACTATTGCCTGATTTTCAAAAATTTCATCATCCAGTTGGATTTCACCTTTACCTTTCAAATAATTTTTGCACTTATTAACGGCAATTCTGTTAAGCCAACTTCTGATTTGTGATGATTTTTTCAAAGATTGGATTTTTAAAAAAGCCGTTATGTAAGTTTCCTGCATAATGTCCTGTGCGGTTGTTTCGTTCTTTAAAAAGCTGATACAAGTAAACCACACTTCACGCTCTGTAAGCTTGTAGAGCTTTTCAAATGATTTGTTATCTCCCTTTTTAATTTTCTCTACTAAGTGGGAAATGTTCATAAAATAACCTCCTCTCATTTCCTTTCATAATATAGACAATTTAAAACGGCTTTTGATTTTATAAAATCCGAAAAAATTTTAAAATTTTTCAAATTTTTTCGATTTTTTCAAAAAAGCAAATATTTTTCGCATAATTTTGCATAAAACAAAAATTGCGTAGCTGAAGCTACGCACGAAAAATACGTAGTTTTGATTGTTGCGACACAATATTTCACTTATAAGGTGTGAAAAGTAAAGCCTGTATTTTTACCGAAATAAAAATACACACTTAGGTGAACTTAAAATTAAATTTTTGTTTGGCATTTTTATTTTAGCATACAATATGTGAAAATTCAATATTATTTTAAATTAACTTTTAAAATTTATGTAAAAGAATTTAACAATATCAATTCCGTACTATCATATTTCTGTTTATCAAACATCCCGTTTACAAGCAAAAGTATATCGTTGTATCATTGTTATTATACAGAATTAAATTTGCATAAAAAAATCAGGCAATCGTTATGACTGCCCGATTTGTTTTTGGAAAATTTACAATTTTAATCCTATTTATGCACTGTTTTACACGCACTAAGCGTAATCAGAGTGCCATGACTTTTTGAGAGATTTCTGCCGGAGATGACACTGTGCCGACGCATTTGTAATCTTCGGTTTCTTCCTTAGTTTTAAAGCCCCAGCCGTATAGCACAGCGAGGAAGTCCATACCTATTTCTTCCGCACCTTTTGCCTCGATTGTGCTGTCGCCGACAAGGATACTTTCTTCAACGGAAACTCCTGTCTGCTCACACGCCTGCAAAAGCAGATGACTCTTTGTGAGGTTTGTACCGACATCTGTTGCACATACTGCGTCGAAAACATCCGACGCCTCGTAGGTTTCAAGAATATCCGTTGTGAACATTCTGTGCTTTTGTGTTGCTATTGCAAGCTTAAAACCGCTTTTCTTGAGTTCACGAAGAGCGTCATAAATTCCGTCATAGACGGTGAACATCTCTTTTCCTTTCTGGGAATAAAGTTTACTGTAATTCTTTACGGCATATTCAATTTCGTCATCACTCATATTAAAGAGCGTTTTAAATCCGTATTCAAGCGGTGTGCCGATTACTCCGTAGAGTGCGCTGTGTTCAACAGGCTCATAGCCCATTGCAACTGCTGTTGTATTGAAACAATATAAAATTCCGGGGGCTGTGTCGGCAAGAGTGCCGTCAAAGCCAAAAACAACTAATTTTTTCATAAAACCACCCAATCTGCAAATAGATAAATTCATAAACAATTTTCACAAAAGTCTTTGTCCTGCAAATATGGAAATACATCTCAAGGGGAATTATACCATTTTACGGAGATAAATACAATACTAATTTTTCCACAAGTATTAATTTGGGAATAAAAGTGCCGAAAAATATGCAATTATTGTTCTTTTGCAAGCATATGCTAATCGAAACAAGTCGAAAACCAGAGCTTTCAACTTACTTTATTTCTTGACAACATCGTGTGTGCGTTATAAAATTGAAGTACATTATATTGAAAGGTTATTTTATTATGACTTCTGCAAAGCATAAAAATCCGCCTGCCAAACCCAAAGAAAAATATTCGGTACAGCAGGCGCTCACAAACTATTATCTGCTTGTTATGTTCACGCTTTTTCCGTTGTTTTTTACCGACGCATATTTTAACATCAGGCACGATAAGTATTACTTTTTCATTATATTGACGGGTATCCTCGTTATTGCGGAATTTCTTATTATTATGACCGCAAGCGTTGATAAACCGCCGGAAGACTCAAAGCTTGAAAAGCCTAAACCAAAGCATTTGTATGAAGAGCTTTCGTTTATGGATTGGGCATTTATTGTATTTTTAGGAATAAATGTCATTTCAACGCTGTTGTCTGCAAACCCTTTGGATGCACTTCTGGGTACTCAGGGACGAAACAACGGTCTTGTGCTCATGGCATTTTACACCGCAGCATATTTTATGATTACAAGGTGCTTTAAATATTTTGAATACATATTCGTTGCGCTTGCGTTCGGTTCAATGATAGTTTATGCACTTGCGGTGCTTAACTCATTCTATATTGATCCTCTCGGGATGTTTACTCTTCTCACCGACCAACAGACTATTACCGACTTCACTTCAACAATCGGCAACAAAAATCTGCTTTCAAGCTACATCTGCATCGCTATGCCTGTTATGATTGCAATGTCGGTTATCACGGAGAAAACCTTGCTCAGAGTAATTTATCTTATTGCAACAGGATTTGGCTTTGCGGCTCTTATGACTGCCGACAGCGATTCCGGCATTCTCGGCATGGCTGTATTTATGATTATTTACCTTGTATGGTTTTCAAACAGCCTTGTCAGACTGAAAAGATTTTTCCTTTCGGCAACTGTTATGCTGTTGTTTGCAAAGCTGCTCAGATTGTTCTCGCTCTGCTTTGACGACAAAAGCAAGGGCTTTGATAAGTTTCAGGAAATTTTTGTTTTCTCAGGCATCGGCTGGATATTGCTTGCAGCTTGTGCCGTTATTACAGGGATTTTGTATCTTATTGATTACAAAAAACCAAACATCACAATTTCAAAAGCCGTGCCGATTACTCTTGCCGTTGTATTCGGATTTTGTGCTGTTGCCATGATAGGAATTATGGTTTATTTCAGTTGTATTGACACGGAAACCGACCTCGGCAGTTTTGAGAGAATTATCCGCTTTAACGATATATGGGGTACGCACAGAGGCTTTATGTGGATAAGGTCGATATGGATTTTCGGCGACGCTTCATTCATTGAAAAGCTGTTCGGCGTAGGTCCGGATATGTTCTACTCCGCATTCAGTCCGTACTTTGACGACCTTTCAAAATACGGTGACAGCTCAACAAATGCCGCTCATAACGAATATCTAAACTACCTTATCACAATCGGAATTACGGGACTTCTCTCCTATCTTGCCATTGTGTGCGGTACGATTAAGAACGCAGTTAAGTATGCAAAGGAAAATCCGATGCTGATTGTGTGCGTTTCGGCTGTTATCTGCTATGCTGTTCAGGCTCTTGTAAACCTTTATCAGCCGATTACAACTCCGCTGTTTTTCATCTTCATAGCTTTGTGCGAGGCTTTTGTAAGAAACGCCAAGGCTGAAAAATCCGCCGTATAAGGATTATGACTGCGCATCAATTCGGATAAGAAGATTCTGCATTGACTCGTTGCGGTCACGGCGATATCGTCCCAGCTCGTAGAGGCTGTCGGGATTTTTAGTGATTATATTGGGCTTTTCCGTACAGGTTAGTGTGCACGAAAAGCCCATTTCTTTTATCAGCTTTTCGGTCAGGTCATTTTTTGCACCGAACGGATATACAAAGCAGGTCGGTTTTTTCCCTGTTGCATTTTCAAGCAAGGCTTGAGCTTTGACAACATCCTCCGTAAGAAGAGATTTATATGCTTCGTCACTCTCTCCCGCTTTTGGCAAAACACCCTTTCGTGATTTCAAAGAATGCATATCGTACGAATGATTCTGAATTTCGACATAGCCCGAATCGGACATTTCTTTCATATCGTCAAAAGTTATATGACCGTAGGTCACGGAAATGTCCTTGGTTTCGGTGAATTTTTCAGACACTGACGCAATCGGAGATATGACCGCCTTGCAGTTGTATTTTTCAAGCAAAGGGAGTGCATAATAATAATTATTATAATAGCCGTCGTCAAAGGTCAGCATAATGCATTTTTCGGGCAATAATTTTTTGCCGTAAACATAATCGGTAAGGTCCTTTACAACAACGGTTGTGTAGCCGTTTTCGGTAAGATATTTTAAATCATTTTCAAAAAGAGTCGGTGAAACAGTGTAGTCATTTTGCAGTTTTTCGTCCTTTAAAAGTGAGTGATACATTATTACGGGCAGTTTTACGCTGTCGGTATCAGCCGTTGTTTCTTTTACTGCGCCTGTCATTACCGATATTAAAATTACTGCAGACAGGAAAAGTGCCGTAAAAATGATAATTTTTACTGTTTTGTTTGATTTCACTATATTTCCTCCCAATTCTTTGTGCAAGATTTTTTATCTATAATTCTTTATTGTAAATATAATCAAACAACTGCGTGATAGAATATAGCCAAAGTTAATACTGATTACTGATTTTATCAATCGGTACTGACTAATATTGCATAAGGATTTATGAATTATGGCAAAAAGAAATTTCAGCTCAAAACGCAATGCAATTTACAACGCTGTGTGCGGTACGGACACTCATCCGAGCGCACGCTGGGTTTATGATAAATTAAAGCCCGAAATTCCCGACCTTAGTCTTGGCACAGTTTACAGAAACATTGCTCTTTTTAAGGATGAAGGAAAGGTCAGCGTTATATGCAATGTAAACGGTGAGGAGCGTATTGACGGCAACACAGAGCCGCACCCCCACTTTGTATGCAACAAATGCAAGGCAGTTATTGATGTTGAAGACAATCAAAATGCTGATGGCCTTGAGTCACAGCTTGCCGAAGAGGGATTTAAGGTAGAAAACAGATTTGTTATCTACTACGGCATATGTCCTAAATGTTCGGCAGAAGTACACTAATATTTATTACAAAGGAGAAGTAATTATGAAATGGTATTGCACAGTATGCGGTTATGTTTATGAAGGTCCCGAAGCTCCCGAGGCTTGCCCTGTTTGTAAGGCACCAAAGGAAAAATTTAAGCAGATGGACGAGGAGGCATCTTTCGCAACAGTTCACGAGGTTGGCGTTGCTCAGGGCGTAAGCGAAGATATTCTCAAGGATCTCAGAGCTAACTTTGAGGGAGAATGCAGCGAAGTCGGTATGTATCTTGCAATGGCAAGAGTTGCAGACAGAGAAGGCTATCCCGAGGTTTCTGCCGCATTTACAAAGTATGCTTTTGAAGAGGCTGAACACGCTGCCAAGTTTGCAGAGCTTTTAGGCGAAGTTCTTACAGACAGCACAAAGAAGAATCTTCAGATGCGTGTAGATGCAGAAACAGGTGCTTGCGAAGGTAAGTTTGACCTTGCAAAGCGTGCAAAGGCTCAGAACCTTGACGCTATTCATGACACGGTTCACGAGATGGCAAAGGATGAAGCAAGACACGGCGCAGGCTTTAGAGGTCTTCTTAACAGATACTTTAAGTAATCATTAAAACAATAAAAAATCAAAAAAGTCAGCTTGATAATCGTATGACCAACAACTAACCGATTACACAACAGACTTTGAACAGGAGATTTGATAGTATGAAATATGTATGCGATGTTTGCGGATATGTTTACGATCCTGAAATCGGCGATCCCGATAACGGCGTTGATGCAGGCACAGCATGGGAAGATGTACCCGAGGATTGGGTATGCCCTCTCTGTGGTGTAGGCAAGGACGAATTTTCCGCAGAAGAATAATTAACAAATTGGCAATTTGGGAGCAGGCAATGCTTGCTCCCTTTTGTGTGTACGGGAGTAAATTATGAAAAAATTGATTTCGTGGAATGTAAACGGACTTCGTGCCTGTGTTACAAAGGGCTTTGAGAACTTTTTTAAAGATGTTGACGCAGATATTTTCTGTCTTCAGGAAACAAAGCTTCAAGAGGGACAGATTGACCTCTTGCTTGAAGGATATCATCAGTATTGGTGCTATGCCGACAAAAAAGGCTATTCGGGAACGGCTATGTTCACAAAGGAAGAGCCTTTGAATGTATGTTACGGGATCGGCATTGACGAACACGACCATGAGGGCAGAGTTATCACGGCAGAATTTGACAATTGCTTTGTTGTCACCTGCTACACTCCAAACTCGCAAAGCGAGCTGAAAAGGCTTGATTACCGAATGAAATGGGAGGATGATTTCAAGGCATATCTGAAAAAACTTGAAGAAAAAAAGCCTGTTATTATGTGCGGTGATTTGAATGTTGCACACAAAGAAATTGATTTGAAAAATCCGAAAACCAACCGTAAAAATGCAGGCTTTACCGATGAAGAGCGTTCAAAGATGACAGCGTTGCTCGATGACGGCTTTATCGACACCTACCGCTATTTCTATCCCGATACAGAGGGCGTGTATTCGTGGTGGTCATACAGATTCAAGGCTCGTGAAAAAAATGCGGGCTGGCGTATTGACTATTTTATCGTTTCAAAAGCTCTTGAAAGCAAGCTTGACGGTGCAAAAATTCATACCGAAATTTTAGGTTCTGACCATTGCCCCGTTGAACTGACGATTGACATTTAAAAAGCAAAATAAAACCCCGACACAGCATACACCGTGTCGGGATTTTTTGTATATTATGAAAAATTTTCAAGACCGACAATATACTTTTGAATAAGGGTTGCATCAACAACTGAAATTTCTCCGTCACCGTTCACCTCTGCAGACTTTTTCTGCAGGTCTGTAAGTTTTTCAAGACCGACAATATATTTCTGAACAAGGGTTGCATCTACAACCGAAATATCACCGTCGCTGTTCACATCTCCGATTGGGAAAATTTCAACATTCTGCGTTACATCGGCACTTGAAACCTTGACCGTATATTCTCTGTCAGCGTGTGATTTTTTTGAAACTCTCATCGTGTATGTTCCGTTTGCCACGCCCGAGATTGAATAGTCAGTGCTGTTGCCATTTACGGTTGTTTCATATACCGCAACTCCCGATTTTTCAAGCTGAATTGTGACCGTATCATCTGCGGACAAATAGCTTTTTGCAGTACCCTTTACAGTTGTACCCGATGCAATGCTGTTGAACTGAATACCGTTCCTGTCTGCATAAGTCTGTGCCTCTGTACCGCTTGTTCCGTAAATTACAAAATTCGGAATGACTTCGGGATATGAGAAAGGATCATCAGGATCGACAGGATAATAACCGATAGCGTGTTCGCCGATATGAGTTACACTTGCAGGGACTGTCATATTTTTGATTTTTCCCATAGAGAAAAATACTTCCTCACCTATATACTGCAAACCGTTATTGAGATTAACTGTTTTCAAGTTTTTGCCTGTGAACGAATCATCATCGATAACACGCATTGTTGACGGAAGTGTAATCGTTTCACAACCGTTATTCTGGAATGCGTCCATTTCAACGAGTTCACCGCCGTTGAGGGTAATATTTTTCAGGCTTTCACAACCATAAAAAGCATAGTAACCGATGTATTGACAGCTTTTCGGGATTACAACTTTTGTAAGTACAGGCGGTTCAAAGTATGCAACATTACGAGGAGTTAATTCGAGATCACCGAAAATAAATCCGCCTACTATCGCCTTTGTTCCCTCTTTAAATGTCAGCTGAGTATTTTTCGGCATAGTGCCTTTGTAGCAATAGGCAAAGTTTTGAAAATAAACAACGCCGTCTTTCTGATTGTTGTACCAACCCGTACCCGTAAATGCACGGTGGTCAAGAACGCTTAAATTTTTGCCGATACTGCCAAAGCTTTTTAGTTTTGAGCAGTTTGCAAACGAACTGTCGCCGACATAACGCACATTTGCACCGCCCGTTACTGTTGCAAGGTTGGTACAACCGCTGAATGCCCCGTCAATGCTTACAAGCGAATCTGGCAGATTAACCTTTGTAAGTCCTGTACATGAATTAAAACCGCCCGTCAAAATACGGACATTTGAAAGATTTACGCTTGTAAGATTTTTACTTCCAATAGTACCGACAACCTCCATTGTATCGCTCGGAAGTGTTATTGACTTCAACTTAACACAATCGTTCAAGAAAGCTTCAAGACGAATGTTTCCCTTTGGAATAGTAAGACTTTCAATTGCAGGACAATTCATAAAGCAACCTGCATCAAGCTTTGCCGTTGTCGGAAGTTTTATTGTTTTTAAATCGTACATACTTTCAATGTCAACATAGTCAACGCTTTCGGGAACAGTCAGCTTTGTTATCTTGTAATTGCTGTTTACATTGGTCGGTGATTTTATAGTCAACGATTTCAAACCGTCAGGCAGATTGAGCGTTGTCAGCTTGTCAACATAACACTCGTTCATGTAAACTGTCTTTGTGCCTGCACGGACTGTGTATGTTGAATTGATTTTTATATTTTTATAAGGATAGCCAACCTTGAAACCTAAAAATATTCCACCGCAATAAATAGGAGCGCTGTCGGCAATGTTTTCATACCACTTTGTATCATAAATTGCACTTCGGTCAGAATCAATCTCGGAAAGGGAACTTGGAAATGTTATATTTTCAAGGTTATAACATCCATAAAATGCACCGTCAAGCTTTTCAAGGCCTTCGGGCAGAACTACTTTTTTAAGAGCTTCGCAGTATCCAAAGGCATTATCTTCAATACTTTTCAACCCAACACTAAATGTAACGGATGAGAGTGAAGAACATTCATAAAAAGCATATCCGCCAATTTTCTGTACACTTTTAGGAATTTTGATATTCTTTAAAGAGGCGCAGTTTTCAAAAGCGCCGTTATTTATATATCTTACACCCTCAGGAATTGTAACACCTGTTATGTCGGAATTTTCAAACACCTTATCGCCGATTCCGCAAACACCTGACGGAATAACGGGAGTTTTGCTGCTGCCCCTATAAGCAAACAGGCAACCGTTCCATACAAAAAAATCCGAAGCATTATCATCATATAACCATGTATTATAATCGTCACTCAAAGCCTTAATTGAAGACCACATATTTTCACCGAAAACACGATCGCCAAAATTTGTATTTTGACTTACATTGAAATTTTTAAGAGAATAGCAACCTGAAAAAGCTCCGTTTTCAATTTCGTTTACACTTTCGGGAATGTCAATTGACTTTAATTCAAAACATCGGCTAAATGCCCACGGTCCGATTGTTTTCAAGTTTTTTGACAACACTACTTCTTCAAGGGGAACACCGTCACTGCTGTCGGCAAATGCACTTTCACCGATATATGTAACCGTGTCGGGCATTACAATCTTTTTGATGTTTGAAGTGTCCATATTTTCAACACCTGTAACGGTATATCCGTCAATCTTTGACGGAATGGTTACCTCGGTATCGTAGCCTTTGTAATCTGTGATTGCAATTGTATTTGCTGAAAGAAATCTGTAGGTATAACCCGAACCGTTGCTTGACGGAACTTTATTGTACAAGCCTGCATAACCGCCTTTGTTTTCTGTAAAAGCAGAAGCCGTTACCGAAAGCATTCCCGTCAGCAAGCAAACTGCAAGCGCAAAGCTTATGAATTTTCTTGTGCGGTGTTTTAGTTTAGTCTTTTTCATAGAATTACCTCCAGTTATTTTGTTGTTTAATTTTGTTTGTGTTTTAGATTGTATTGCCGTTATTTATGGTTATATTATACAAAATAAGCAAGATAATAACAATACAAATTCCAAAAGTGTCAATTGACAAAACGGGAATTTCGTCTTGACAAATGATTTTTTTGCAAAGAAAATGCTCCGACGCTAAAAAGTATCGGAGCATATATGAGCTTTTTTATAATTAACTGACGGTAATTTTGTTTTGACCGCCTGTTATGTCGGAAAAATTATTTTTTGCACTTTTTACGAATGCGAAGATTGTTTTCAGAAGCATATTTCTTGTTTTGCTGTCAAGACCTGCAAAGGATTTTAGGATTGTTCCCGTGTTTTTAAGCGGATTTTTCAGCATCTCATTAAAGGTTGCGGTTTCGGTCAGAGACAAAAGGGCAAAAATCTCTTTTGTGAACTCCCGTCTTTGAGCAATTGTCAGCGATTCAACAAATTCTTTCAGCGTGTGGTCAAAGAAAACGCTGAAATTTGTAGTGCTTTTCAGCCTGACAAGGCTGTTCTGCTCAATCTCCCACGAATAAATATCGTGTTGGAGAAAACCTTTTTGATTACTCTTTACAATAGTGTAGCTCTCCTCATGCTCAAACATCATACCGAAAATGCTTGACTGCGGAACAAAGGTGTAGATTCTGTCGTCAATTTCATAAAATCCGCTGTCCCTGATTTTGTCAAGAGAAAACCCGGGTCCGTCAAAATTGTAAATATAATCAATGTGATTTCTTGAATTTTCATCGGTAAAAGCACCGGCATAAACCGCAAGATTTCCGCCCTTTGAGTGACCGCCGAGAATGAATTTTCCGTTGAGCAGACGGACTGCCTTTTCAAAATAATCAAGAGCCTTTTTCTGTGACGGCAACGGAAATGTGAAGAACATATTGAAGTCCTCCTGCCAGCCGACAAGAGAATTGTCCGTTCCTCTGTATGAAATAAAATAATTCTTTTTGAGAAATTCAAAAGTGATTGCAGAAAACTGCATACTTACATCGGACTCAACCTCGTTTACATACCCCGAAACAAGAATTTTGCCGAATCTCTTGCTCTCTGCCGTCGCTCTCAAAAGGTCGGCGTCACCCTTCCACAATAGATTTTTCTCGTAATCATCGGTTGCAAACACACGCATTGCCGCCTGTTCAAGGGTAATTTCATCAAACAGGCAGGACGATACCGCACCGTCAAAAGGAAGATATGAAAGCCGTGAAAGCACAAGTGCGTCAAGCTCGTTAAAACCGTCCTGTTCAAATGTCAAATCGCCTCTCCGACTTATGTAATCAAATATGTCAGCCATACAAATGCCTCCAATCTGTTTTCTCTCTGTAACTATTGTACCACTTTGTACTAATTATTTCAATACAATTTTGAAAATTGAAAAAGAAAAGGACAAACGAATTCGTTCATCCTTTAACAGTATATGAAGTTATCTGAATTTTGCGATTTCTTCGAGAAATTGTTTTCCGAATTTTTCAAGCTTTGTTCTGCCCACACCCGAAACTTCAAGCATTTCATCGGGTGTTTCGGGGCATTTTTTGCACATATCAATCAGCGTTGCATCGGTAAAAATAACATAGGCAGGAACGCTCTTTTTGGATGCAATGCCTTTTCGCAAAGCCTTGAGCGCATCAAGTAATTCGGAATTGACAGGCACTTCGGGACGGTGCGTTTTGACAACCTTTTCGGAGTTTTCAACTTTCTTCATCACAAGCCGTTCCCGTCCGAAAAGCACATCTCGGCTCTTTGGCAAAAGTTTTAGAACCTCGGTTTCATTGTCGGATGAAATATACTCCTTTTCGGCAAGAAAGTCAATTGTGCCGAAAATATGCCTTGCCGTAACCTCTTTCATTATTCCGTAGGTTGACTGATTGTTAAGCTCTGCTTTTAGAATTTTCTCGCTTTTACTGCCCTTTAACACATCACAAATCACGGTTTTGCCGTACCTTTGTCCTGTTCTTGCAATACACGACATAATTTTTTGAGCGTCAATTGTGACATCAACAAGCTTGTGAACGGAAAGACAGTTGGAGCATTTTCCGCAGTAAGCCTTTTTTTCACCGCCGAAATACCGCAGAATAAATCCACGCAGACAATCGTTTGTTGTGCTGTAAAAGGTCATATATTTTAAGCGTTCAAAATCACGCTCACGAATTTGCTCGTTTTCTTCAATTGTAAGCTCATCGTTGCCCTCGGAATTTTCAATCATAAAACGATTTAGGCGAACATCCTTAGGACTGTAGAGCAAAATACAATCTGCCTCACCGCCGTCACGACCTGCCCGTCCTGCCTCTTGGTAGTAGCTTTCAATATTTTTCGGCATATTGTAATGGATTACATATGTAACATTTGATTTGTCAATTCCCATACCGAAAGCATTGGTTGCAACCATAATATTTTTTCGGTCAAAAACAAAATCCTCCTGATTTTTCCTGCGTTCGTATTCATCAAGACCTGCATGGTATCTTGCCGCCGAAAAGCCGTTATCGCAGAGCAATTCGCAGACAGATTCAACATTTTTTCGGGTTGCACAATAGACAATTCCCGACCTGTCACCGCGCTCCCGAATGAGGTCAATAAGCTTTTCGTCCTTTGACGATGACTTTATTACACCAAAGAAAAGGTTGGGGCGGTCAAATCCCGTTGTAATTTCAAACGGATTTTCAAGCCTGAGAATTTTCTTTATATCTTCTTTTACATCATTCGTAGCCGTTGCGGTAAATGCTCCGACAATCGGACGATTTGCAAGGCTTTCAACAAATGAAATAATTTTGAGGTAACTCGGTCTGAAATCCTGTCCCCATTGTGAAACGCAATGAGCCTCGTCAACTGCAACCATTGAGATTTTTATCTTTTTACAGGTGTCGAGAAATCCGTCAGTCAACAGCCTTTCGGGTGCAACATAGATGATTTTGTATTTTCCGTGTTCAACATTTGAAAGCACTCGGAGAAATTGCGGATATGAAAGCGAGCTGTTTATATATGCCGCAGGAACTCCCGACTGAACGAGTGAGCCGACCTGATCCTTCATAAGCGAAATCAGAGGTGACACAACAATTGTCACCCCGTCAAAAAGTAATGCGGGAATCTGATAGCACATAGACTTGCCCGCACCTGTGGGCATAATGCAAAGTGCATCTCTGCCGTCAAGCAAAGCGTCAACTATCTGTTCCTGTCCGTCTCTGAAAGAATCGTGTCCGAAGTAATCTTTTAACACGCTTAATTTATCACTCATCTTTTTGCCCTTATCTATCATTCTTTATTGGAATTATAATCATTGTATTCCCTTTCAATCCAAGCCATAAGCAGATTTACAATTTTCTGCTGTTCAACCTCGTTAAGCTGTTTATCCCTTGCAACTCTGTACCACTTGTTAAGACACCCTCTGCAACAACAGGCACAGGCGTGCTGTGCGATAAAAACAGGGTGTCCCCTCATAGGCGTTTGCTTTCCGTCATTCGGAATATATTTTGGTGCAAGCCGTGTTCTGACAAAATCTTCTGCATGGGAACGGATTTTATTCATTCCCTTTTCATTAATATAGTCAATGTCCTTTTGCTTTAAATGAAACCGACTGCGAAAATCAGATTTTTTCAGTTTGTTTAGTGCCTCATCTATCGTTTGCATTGTTCATGCCTTCTTTTATTGTCATACCTTAATTATAAACAATTACTACGGTAATGGCAAGAAAAAATGCACTTATTTTCTGTTACAGAAAAAAACAACCCCACGATTATTTTACCGTGGGGTTGTTTTCATAGGGTTGCTTTTCAATTATTTTTAGAGATTAAACATCTTTGCAATATTTTTCAGCAAGGGCAAAGAACGCTTTTTCGAGCGAATCCAAGGTTTGTTCCGTCATACTGACCGACATACTGTTTTTGTCGGAAAATATGATTTCAACGATTGTAACCGTGGCGTCATCGACTGTCAGTTCTTTGTTTTTTGGATTATATTTTTTCAGAATTTCCAATGCGTCTTCGGCGGTGTCACACAGCAGTCTCATATCCGTTTCGTCAATCAAAACATTTTCAAAAGCGATATAACCGCATTTGCAGATAGCGTCAAAAAGGAAATTTACACCTTTTTTTCGCACATAAAAAGAACAGCAGTAATCAAAATTTGAATGATTTTTTGAATAGCTCACGGATACAATTTCTTTTTTTACACGCGTTTTTCGTTTGGAAATATTATGAAATAACGGCAGTAAAGTCATATCGGTTATGTCATGGCAGCCCCGCAGAACGGACAGAATTTCGGCGGATTGCCGTCAGGCTTATATCCGCAAGCCGAGCAAACAATTGCCGCAGCATTTTGCGGAGCAAACGGCTGTGAAACTTGCTGATTTACTGTGTTGCTCTGCACAGGCATTCCGTTCTGCTGATAGCCCATATTGTTCTGCATGGGCATTCCGCTTTGCTGATAACCCATATTGTTCTGCATGGGCATTCCGCTTTGCTGATATCCCATATTGTTCTGCATGGGCATTCCGCCTTGCTGATAACCCATATTGTTCTGCATGGGCATTCCGCCTTGCTGATAACCCATATTGTTCTGCATGGGCATTCCGTTCTGCTGATAACCCATATTGTTCTGCATGGACATTCCGCTTTGCTGATAGCCCATATTGTTCTGCATACCATTCCTTATTTGTTCACACAGTCTCATTAACTGCATTCCGTCATCAAACGCTCTCATAAGCTCATTCCTTACAGTACCGATTGACGAATCAACATACATTGATATATCGGTTATGAACGGATGATTTACGATGAATTTTGCTTTTAAAGAAGATATTCTTTGCGGTGATGACGATGTGTTTGTATCACGAACATACGGCTGAAGTGCAAGCGGAACATCAAGCATACCGTTTTGCCCCGAAAATGAGTTTGTTGTATCAAACTGACTGCCAAAACCGCTGTTTCTGCCCTGACGGTTATCATAGCGGTCATACTCATCAGGAATTCCGTCACGGTCGGAATCCTGCAGGGTTGTATATCCGAGTTCAAGCCAAAAGTCCTGCAGCTGTGAAAAATCAAAAATTTCAGGATTGCTGTTTTTGAAATCTCTGCCTATTGTAAAATAGAATTTCCTGTTATTAAAATCTACAACAAGCTTTTCGTTTGTACCGGCACTTGACGACTGAACAAATGCCGAATATTTCTGTCTGTTCTGTTCACGCTGTTCAAGATGAGCTTTAACATCAGCTATTGTTCTGTTTTTCCAACCTGATGAAAGCGAACTGAGCTTGTGCTTACAGTCGCTGCAAAGATAACCGTCTGAAAGCTTTTGCCTTGTGAGGGCGTTTACCTTGTCACCGCAAAGGTCACAATATTTCTTTTCAAATAGTCCCATAAACTTTCTCCTTTACAAAAGATTCACGATTTTCTTCTGAATATTTGTAGCGTCAATAATTGATATTGTGCCGTCACCGTTTGTGTCTGCAATTTTAAAAGTGTAATCGTCAAATTCTTCAAGCCCGACAATGTATTTTTGAACCAAGGTTGCGTCCACAACATTAATAACACCATCCATATTGACATCATACGGAACAGTAATTTTTACATCAAAACTAATATCGTCTTTATACAGATATATCTCATACACCCTTGCAATACACTGCGGTTTGCTTACAGTAATGACATGTTTGCCTGGGAATGTTTGAAAACCAAAATATAAGGGTTTTACATTACTGTTTTCCATATCATGTTCAAAGCTGTCCTTATAAACGCCGTCAAAAGTGTATCTATCCACCTTAACAGTAATAGTATCATCCGGTGAGCCGCCTGTTTTGAGGTTCATTATAATATTGGCCTTAACCTCTTGCGTCACTTTAACCGATACACTGTAAATGACATCACCGTTTTCACCCGTGACAGCACACCTGAAATGAGTTTCATCAAAATCCGTATTTGGTCTGATGCTCAAAGCATTTGTTTTTGTTCCCTTGAAGGAAAATTTCTTTGATGTAGATGAGTTGTCACTTATGTTGAGCCACACAGTTCTTGTTACACCGGTGGGTGTTCTTCTCCTTACTTTCATCTGCCACTGGTAGCTTGCGGCATTGTTGGCAGTAACCGATATAGTTCCTTCTTTGCCTTTCATAATTTCTGCCTCAGTGAACTGATGTGAAAATGAAGGTGATTTATCTGCAACAACGTAATATGCCCAAATATAATATTGACCTGTGGTTTCATCCTGAAGAATTGTCGCCTGACCGTCGTCGTTGTACAAACCACATACTGCGTTCTTGGCAACCGCATATCCTCTGTTCATATTAAAGTATAGCTGACAACAATACATACCGCTGTCAAAAGCTTCTCCGTCGTTGAGCTTTCTGCCAACTTTGTTGTTTTTGTACTCATACCACTCAATATAATCAAAACTGTAGTAAGTGCTGTTTATCGGAGTTGCCGTAGTTGAGGGGATTTTCCGCTGTTCAGGTTTCTCCAAGCCTAAAAATCCAATTGTAGGAATTTCTGTCTTCTCAAGAAGTCCCGGAAAGTTACATTTTCCCGAATAAAAAGTACCGCTCTTTGAACCCGTTACTTTACATCTAAAGACAACATCTTTCCACCCTGAGTCAGGTCCTACAAGTTCTGCGTAGGTCTGAAATTTAAGATGGTCTGTAAAAACACCCGAAAATTTCGAGTCGGGTCTGTCGGTTTTATCGGAGAGGTTAACCCAGCTTATGCTCGGATACTTTGCCTGCCATTGATAGGTAAAGGTTTCGTCTGTACTGCCGCCGTTTACTCCCACGATAATGTTAAGGACATCTCCTATGTAAACCTCGGTGTCGATATATTTGATATAAGCCTGAGCCGCCGCATTTGCGGTTATGGCTGTCATAGGAAGAGCCGTTAAAAGCATAAGCACACACAGGGCAACGCTCGAAATACGCTTTGCTTTTTTCTTGATTTTCATAAAAATCCCTCCTTTATGCCCAAGGGTCAACCGAAGCCGGAGTTCGTATGTCGGAGAGTGCAAGATTACGCCATAAGAACCATTGATTGCCCTTTCTGCGAAGCTCAATCGGACGAGGTGAGTCTGCTCCCGACGACTGAACCTGAACCTTTGCATAACCCTCGCTCTGATAGGTATATGCATACTCGGAAACGGTTATTTTGTACGGAACATTCGGTGTATAATCGTTCTTCACGGATGAACCCTCAAAATATGAGCGAGGAATATATCCCCTGCCCTTGATTCTGTCACGCAAAAACTGAACATCCATCCCGTTCATCGGCTGAGGTCCTTTTAATACATTAAGCATTTCTATTGTGTTTTCCGGACTTTCATCATATTCAAGCAACACAAGCATTGCAAATGCCGCTGTTGAAAGAGGTGACGAAAAGTCAAGCTCCGGCATTTTTTTGAGTTCATCTGCATTTTTCGGATAATCGGCAAATACAAATGTTTTGCTTTTGTGCATCGCATTGTTTACCGCTCCCGAAACGGCCTTTGAAACATTGTTTTTTACAGCCTGATTTGTCATATTTTTTAAGCTGTCAAATATACCCATAAACAGTACCTCCTTTTTAAAGTGCGTCAAGTGCGGCGGCAAGATAATCTGCCGTTACGGATGAATAAAAAAACGAGCTTATTTTTCCGAATTGTTTTGCCTGTTTAACCCTGTCGGCAAGGTCGGGATATGTCTGTTCGTCACAGAGCAGAGCCGTTTTACAGCTTGGCAGATATTCCTTTACTTTTCCACAAAGCTCAAGCCGTTTCTCAATAGTTGAATCGGCAAGTCTTGTGACATCCATAAGTAAAACATCAACTCTTTCTGCAATGCACAAATCAAGAATTTTCCCATCTTGATTCGGTAAAACATTCTCAATACAAAATCTTCCCTTCTTTACAAGGGCATTTTGAATAGCCTCACTGAGCAAATTATTCTGAACACTGAGCAAAATTTTCTTCAACGGACATCACCCCTTTTCACCTATATCTTTCACTTATATTGTACAATTTTGCGATAGAATATGAATGTGCCAAACGGCATATTTCACAACATAAACAAAAAAGCACAGCTGCCCGATTGTTCGGACAGCTGTGACCTTGTGCTAAAAATATTTACGGTGGGTAATTAAAAGGGGGGTAAATAATAAAATAATTATGCTTTGTTCTTAACAGCGCCTATAATGTAAAGTACAGGGATAGCAAGACCGCAGATAAGAGAGAATACATTGAACTGTGATCCGCCTATCATGCTGATAATTTCGCCTGCAATACACATAACCGCAACAACAACGCCCCATACAATACATGTATTTGCCTTGTGCGGAAGTTTTGCGTTGATAACGCCGATAATACCTGCAACAAACTCAGCAACCGCACTGATAAGTGCGAAAACGCCGCCGACATAAAGCATAGTCATATCGTATGTACCGTCGTTAAAAGCTGCAAGTGCGGCGATACCGAGAATGGCGATGATTGACACAACCAATGCAATAGCACCGAATACAATCATAAGGATTCCCGTTACTTTAAGAAAAGTTGAACCTTTTGCCTCCATAGTTTTTCCTCCTGTCATTAAATAATAAATTTTATGCACCTTTGTCTTTGATTATTAATCGGACAAAGATAGCGTTTTGCACAAAAGATATTCACCGTCTGAGCAGTTTATATCCTGTAATTGTATTATACTGTTTTAACAGCAAAAAAATATGTGCCAAACGGCACATATTCAGAAAAAAGTATTTATTTGTCGTTAATTCTATCGTCAAGGATTACAAGTCCCGCCTCTCTTGCCTTTACGGCAAGCTCTGTTCTTGACTTAAAGCCTGTTTTTTCAAGCATATACTGTATATAGTTTTTGACAGTACCCGGAGCAATGTAAAGTCTTTTGGCAATTTCCGTGTTTGTATCACCGCTTGTCAGTTCACGCAAAACCTCAAGCTCCCTTTCGGTAAAATCCGTACTCATTGCGTTGCCGAATTTAATTTTGGGAGTTGTGTCGGGAAACACACGCTCACCGTTCATTGTTCTGTCCATAAGTTCAATAATAGGTTCGGGACTTACCTCTTTGTACCAAAAGCTGTCAACTCCGGCTTCCTTGGCACGCTTTAGATAGGAATATTCGGGCATTGAGGTAACAATGATTATCTTAATTTTCGGGAACTTTGCTTTTATTCTTTCAGCCGCCTCAAGACCGTTTGCCCCCATTGAAGTGCATATATCCATTAAAATCAGGTCAACATCGGAATTTTCACAATGATAATCCGTCATATCGGCATTACTTATTGAGCCCGCAAGCGTATAGTTTTCGCTTTGGTTTACATACATTTCAAATAAAGTTCTCGGCATTGACTGATCTTCAACTATCAGCACTCTTGTCATACTGCAGCACCTCGCTTTTCGGTATTGTGATTTCAAGAACAAAAATTTCGGAAGTCGATATTTTCATGCTTCCGCCGATTTGCTCCGCCTTTTTTCTTACGGAAGAAAGTCCGCCACCCTCATTGATTTTTTGAGGCGGTTTTCTGCCGTTATTTGCAAATTTAAAAATATATTTTTCACCGTCGTCAAGACTTTCAAGAATCATTTTATCTGCTTTTGCGTGTCTTGCGGCATTGTTAAGGCATTGCATTGTTGCAAAAGTCAGAACCCGTGCAACCGCATTGTTATCAGTCGGAAGATTTCCGACTGTTTCAAGCGTTATTCCGACAAGCTTTGCGGCATTTTCAATATCCTTAGCAAAGTTTTCGTCTTTGCAATCATTCTCTGCGGTATTCAGAACAGAAATATTGTTTTTCCACATTTCAAGTAATTTACTGTTATTTTCAGACAGAGTGCCGTTTTCAAGATATCTTCTTGTTGTTATCAGCGTACTGCCGAGCCTGTCATGAATTATCTCTTTTGTGCGAAGAATTTCTTCTTCTCTTGTCAGATCATAGACCATTTCATTGTATTTTTTCAGATGAGCATTAACCTTTTTTAACTCGCCTATTTCATATTCCAAGGTTGATGTAAGCTTTGTAAACTCTGTTATATCGGTTGCCGCAAGCTGAAAATACGGTTTTGAAAAAATTTCCGTTTCCGACAACGAAAAGCTGAAAACCCTGCCGTCCTTTAATCTGACTGTAAATGCCCCGTCATTTTCATATTGAGAAGCCTCTTTTATCTTCTCTCTGAATGGCATTGCAACATTAAGCGATTTACCCGTAAGTTCAAGGCATATGCTTTCCATAAGGTTATTTTTCAATACAACAAGTCCGTTTTCGTCAAAATAGCAAAGTCCTGTCGGCAAGCCGTCAAAGCTTTCTTTAATTGACATTGCGGTAATATCGGTATTCCTGCAATGATGAAGCCTTACCGTTATGTACACAGACATTACAGCACAATATGCCGTTATGCCGACAGACAGAGCAAACGGCATTCTGCCAAAAAATTCAGCCATTTTATTAATTTGGTTATCGTAATATATTTTACTCAAGACATGAGTGCTTACCAAAAACATTGTCAAAGAGATTACTGCAATTATAACCGCTGAAATCGGTTTCCACAACCTGATTTTATAAAGAAAAGATTGCGTTGCGTTGTATATTGCCGCACAGGCAACAACAAATTGCACACTCATCAATATAACACAAACAAACGAACGCATTTCAAGGATGGGTGTCATATGTCATCACCTCCGCTTTGCATACGAACAAACACAAACAGCGTGTCGGCGTCATATTCCGTGGTGACATTTCCGCCGAGTTTTGTAATATCGTCAAGTAAATCATCGGGAATTTTCATTTCATTTTTGCTGTCACAGTTGATTTTTAAATCAATAAATTTCTCATTGACTTTTAAATTAAACAGCAACGCATCTGTGCAGTTCATTATATGCCTTATAAAAATCCCAATGAATTTAAAAAGTGCAATCGTTTTTTCGGCTGAAATTTCTCCCGAAACATTACTGAAAAACGAACACGAAATTCCGTAAACAGAAATGTACTCGGCAAGTTCTCGGATACTGTTTTCAAGCTCAAAAGCATTCAGCATTTTTCTGCTTTTTGCCATAATGAGCAGATTGCTTATTCTCTTGATGTAGACATTAACAACACAGGCACCGGCATAATTAACCGAAATATCGCCCCTGTTGTTTTCAATATTTTTGAGTATATTTTCAAGGTCGCAAAGCTGAGGACGAATAAATTCGGTTATACTGTCATAGAGCTTGTTCTGTTCGGTTACTGCCGCTCTCCGTTTTTTCAGTTCTGCCTCTGATTTTAAGATTACATTGTATTCCGAAATCTGCTCTTTTACTTCCGAAAGTTCCCTGTTAATTCGGTTAATTGCCGATATATCTTCCGTCCAAACTACCTTACCGCCTTTTATATTATGCTTTTTAAGAATTATATTTTCATTAATCACAACACTGTTACCGTTTTGCAGAACAACATCTTTTGAAACATTTGTTGCGTTTTTAGAGCGGTATTTCACATTGCCCTCATTGTCAAATATGAGAGTGTTAAGATTTGACGCATTGAAAAAATCGCCGTAACCCGTATTTGACGGCACAAGACCTATCTGAATAAGGCTTTCCCATAGAGCAATTGAGGCAAAACAGAACACCTCGGGAACATTGTAAATTCTAAGTCCTGAATATCCGTGATTCAGATTATTCCAGAGCGTGTAAATTATTGCGACAAAAATTATTACAATCGGAATCCACAGCTTTTTGCGTGTTGCGGAAATTCTGCATCGATTGATTGAAAGCACAATTGACGAAAGTACAAGTATAAAAATCCACACTGCAATTACATAGTAAACAGGTCCGTAACTGTATTGTTTGTTCCAATTGTGAAAATCGGGTTCAAATACAAAAGCAAGCTGATGAAAATCGTTCGTCATAACAAGTAGCACAAGAACGGCGGCAGGTATAATCAAAAGATATTTTCGGTTATTTGTATTTTCGGGCTTACCGATATTCAGCATTGCAAAAAACATCATAAGCGGCAAAAACACCATTGCTATGTAATATGAATACCAAAGATACCGTCCGTATGTGTTGATGTCGGCAGGGCTGTTGTATTTTATGGCACGAAGAGCCATCCACAAAAGCATAAGCGCCGCAGATATCACAAGGCAGATTCGTATATTCTTCTGAACAATGCGATATGCAACAGACACACCCCAGCCTATAATAAGCCCCGAAAAGATAATAACATCAAAATTTTCAATATAATTGTCCGCCGAGGAAGTAAGATGAGAAAAAATTCTCACCGCACCTCCAAACAGGAATATAATTATCCCGACAACAGTCAGAAGCTTTGTTTTGTCAACTTTGCGAACCATATGCCACCCGTCAGTTATTTCAAGTTTGATTTCAGCAACATAATTTTTTTAAATACCAATGTTGCACACCATTTTATTACATAATAACACAATAAAACGGATTATACAATTCATATTTACCGCAAATTTAAACGAAAAAGTACATAGTTAATCCCCAAAGTAACTTCAACGGTGGAACTTACTTTGGAAATTAACGCACTGAAATCTTCCTTGTTTTTGACTGTAATCAATCGTGGTATTGTTCGCAAATTTGTTATACCGCAAAAGGCACATAACCGAAAGTGATAACGGTTATGTGCCATATTGTTTTTTTTTGCAATGCTGTTTTTTCACAGTCCACGAGTAAAATTTGTACCCTAATTAGATTTACACTATTCTCAAACTACCCTGAGCAAGGCTCGAAAAAGTCTTTTGTTTTACTACCTTATAGATTTACACTATTCTCAAACAGAGAGGTTCAGACTTCTCACTATTCCTATGTTTTACTACCTTATAGATTTACACTATTCTCAAACCGCAATGGCGGCACGGCTCGGGGTCTTAGAGTTTTACTACCTTATAGATTTACACTATTCTCAAACACAAGAATTACAGGCAGAAAGGGCATTAAGGTTTTACTACCTTATAGATTTACACTATTCTCAAACGGACAAACGAAAGTCCCGTCTGTCTTATTCGTTTTACTACCTTATAGATTTACACTATTCTCAAACGGGCTAACGCCCCTATTGCTGGATAGGGTTGTTTTACTACCTTATAGATTTACACTATTCTCAAACTTATGTCGGCTTTGTCCGTATCTTTGTAACGTTTTACTACCTTATAGATTTACACTATTCTCAAACAAGTTGAGCAGATTGCTCCGACAATTCTTTGTTTTACTACCTTATAGATTTACACTATTCTCAAACGATATGCTCTTGCTTATCGACTGTCCTCGGGTTTTACTACCTTATAGATTTACACTATTCTCAAACTAACTGTCTATGAGGGTCGAGGCGATAGCAGTTTTACTACCTTATAGATTTACACTATTCTCAAACGATATGCTCTTGCTTGTCTACTGTTCTCGGGTTTTACTACCTTATAGATTTACACTATTCTCAAACCGCTATCACTTATTGGTAGTTCATGGCGGAGTTTTACTACCTTATAGATTTACACTATTCTCAAACTCGCTCTCAGCCTTGAAGTAAGAACATATGGTTTTACTACCTTATAGATTTACACTATTCTCAAACGTCAAGTGTGCGGATATGACGGAGAGATTGGTTTTACTACCTTATAGATTTACACTATTCTCAAACCGTGGTGCCGTTCGTGCTAATTTGTTTTGAGTTTTACTACCTTATAGATTTACACTATTCTCAAACGGGAGGGGGGGGCTATATATGGGCTGCGCAAGTTTTACTACCTTATAGATTTACACTATTCTCAAACCAAACACGAGAGAAAGATATTCCGAGAATGTTTTACTACCTTATAGATTTACACTATTCTCAAACTATGCCGATATCATGAACAATCACATCCGAGTTTTACTACCTTATAGATTTACACTATTCTCAAACGGATAAAACTTTCAGCATTTCATCGCCATCGTTTTACTACCTTATAGATTTACACTATTCTCAAACCGATTTAATTCTTTTTTAAATGCCATTTGAGTTTTACTACCTTATAGATTTACACTATTCTCAAACTTGGCGGTTTATTCGGTTTATCTGAATCTGGGTTTTACTACCTTATAGATTTACACTATTCTCAAACTACATTGTGCCGTTTGTTTTAATCTGCTTTGTTTTACTACCTTATAGATTTACACTATTCTCAAACACCTCTTTGATTTGTTCCGACAGCGGAAAAGTTTTACTACCTTATAGATTTACACTATTCTCAAACAATCAGCCTACCGCAGATTTCAGCGGTGATGTTTTACTACCTTATAGATTTACACTATTCTCAAACGTGCCGTCAGGCATAATTACTTTGTCACTGGTTTTACTACCTTATAGATTTACACTATTCTCAAACCAAGAAAATCGGCATAACAAGCGACGGAAGTTTTACTACCTTATAGATTTACACTATTCTCAAACTTGTCAATCTTTGATTATCGTTACATTTAAGTTTTACTACCTTATAGATTTACACTATTCTCAAACAAATGCAATAAGCACCATTTTTCCCAGCGGTTTTACTACCTTATAGATTTACACTATTCTCAAACACTTGCTCGATAGTATAAGTACCTTATTATGTTTTACTACCTTATAGATTTACACTATTCTCAAACGAATAAGTCAAGATGTTTTCGGTTGTTGTTGTTTTACTACCTTATAGATTTACACTATTCTCAAACCCGTCAAAGTCATAATAATTACGAATTTTTGTTTTACTACCTTATAGATTTACACTATTCTCAAACAACAAGAACGGCTGGGATAGCGTTGAGCGGTTTTACTACCTTATAGATTTACACTATTCTCAAACACCGATATTTCGTGAAACGCTTTTTAAACTGTTTTACTACCTTATAGATTTACACTATTCTCAAACGGGTGTTCTGCGCTCCATACCTGTACCAAAGTTTTACTACCTTATAGATTTACACTATTCTCAAACATGCATATTTTACATAATCAGCCTGTTGAAGTTTTACTACCTTATAGATTTACACTATTCTCAAACGTAACTGCTTGTATAAT